>OMGR01000119.1_pt1 | contig 70534 bp, 61 predicted proteins | sample 1646061 | NCBI WGS metagenome assembly OMGR01 (sample SAMN05578583, study PRJEB25193) | human gut metagenome | biome: Human Microbiome; feature: human-associated habitat; material: feces | host: Homo sapiens | place: USA:Birmingham | reverse complement strand
CCCGTCTTTCGCTCACAGATAATAAGAGCGGTAAGAGGCCGCCTTTTTTATATAATGGAAATGCCCAGGTGGCGGAATTGGTAGACGCGCACGTTTCAGGTGCGTGTGTCGCGAGGCGTGCAGGTTCGAGTCCTGTTCTGGGCACTTCCGAAAGCGGACAACTGATAAAGTTGCCCGCTTTTTTTATGTCCGTATTTTTTTATATATTTGAGCCAAAATGGAGAGGATGCAGCAATATACGGAAGATGAAATAGTAGAACAACTGCGGGACCCGGCCCGGCAAAGGGATGCTTTTGCCAGAGTCGTGAGCCTTTACGGGGAAAAGTTATACTGGCAGATACGAAAGATGGTATTGAGCCATGACGATGCAAATGACCTTTTGCAGAATACTTTTCTGAAAGCCTGGACAAATATCGATTATTTCCGGGGCGAGGCGAAGTTGTCTACTTGGCTGTATAAAATTGCCATCAACGAATGTATTACCTTCCTGAACCGCCAGCGGAATATGAACAACGTATCGATCGACGATACCGACATCTTTTTGCTGGAACGTCTGAAAGGAGACGAATACTTTGACGGTGACGAAGCTCAGATGAAGTTGCAGAAAGCGATTCTCACCTTACCGGAGAAACAACGTTTAGTGTTTACCATGAAATACTTTGACGAGATGAAATATGAAGATATGTCAGAGGTTCTCGGAACTTCTGTCGGTGCCTTGAAGGCCTCTTATCATCATGCAGTCAAAAAAGTCGAGGAGTTTTTAACAAAAGACATTTAAACCTTTTGGGCAGAAGCTCGTCAAAGGTGTATTAAAACGGAAGTGTATGGAAAAAGAACAAAACAATCTGGATCGTTTTAAAGGAAAGAATCCTTTTACTGTGCCCGATGGGTACATGAAGGATCTCACGGCTAATATAATGAGCCAGTTGCCGGAGAAGCCGCGCGTAGAGGTAAAGAGAGTCTCTATGATAGATCGTGTGCGTCCCTGGTTGTATATGGCGGCGGTATTTGCCGGGCTGGGATTGTTCTTTAAAGCAATAGTCGGTTTCGACGGTGAAAAGAGCCAGTCTGATACACTGTTGGTGCAGTCGACAGATGCATCGGAAACAAAAGCTGCGATACTCGAAGCGGAAAATGAAGAATATCTGGAATATCTGGAAGCCCAGTATACAGATTATCTTTTAGCAGAAGAATTGGGCAATTATGAATAAATTGACGAAAAAAAGAAGTTATTAGCATATTTTTGTAATAATAATTGTATGAACAAAATATTTTTTATTACATTTGTGGCGATTTCAGTTTTATTCTCTTCGAAAGTGTTGGCGCAGGGAGATAAACAACATCGACATTTTGACAAGGAGGCCTTTCAGGCAAAAAGAAATGCCTTTATTACAGCTGAAGTAGGGTTGACACCGGAAGAAGCTGCAGCTTTCATTCCTTTGTGTAATGAATTGCAGGAGAAGATGTTTGAAGTTGGCCGTGAATGCCGTAGGCTGTCAAAGGATCTGAAGCATATGAAATCTCCGACGGAAAGCGATTATTCAAAAGTTAATGATGAATGTATCGGAGTCAAGATGAAGGAGGCAGCTTTAGAGAAAGAATATTACGAAAAATTTAAAAAGATATTATCGCCAGAGAAACTTTATAAATATAGGCGTGCCGAATATAAGTTTGCACGAAGTTTTATGAAGGGACCGGACGATAAGAAAGAAGAAAACAAGAAAAAATAAAATATTATCATTATTTGTGTTTTTTGTTTAGATTTAGTTTTGGCGTTTAAGTTAAGGGAGGGGTGGCGACGTGATGTCGGTTCCCCTTTTGTTTTTATAAACCTTTCGATTTAGCTTCATCCCATATCTTATCCATCTCTTCCAAAGACATTTCTTTCAGTGAGCGTCCTTCTTTAATGGTATGATCTTCCAGATAGTTGAAACGGCGGATAAACTTCTGGTTCGTACGTTCCAGAGCATTGTCAGGATTGATCTTATACAAGCGGGCGGCATTGATCAGGCTGAAGAACAGGTCGCCGAATTCAGCTTCCATCTTATCCGCATCCATTTTGTCTATCTCTTCTTTCAGTTCTGTGAATTCCTCGTGCACTTTATCCCATACCTGGTCGCGTTGTTCCCAATCGAAGCCGACATTGCGAGCTTTATCCTGGATGCGGTGGGCTTTAACGACAGAGGGGAGGGAAGAAGGGACACCTTCCAGTACGGTTTTGTTTCCACCTTTTTCTTTTAGTTTTATCTGTTCCCAGCTTTGTTCTACCTTCTGGGCAGTATCTGCAGATGCATCGCCGAACACGTGCGGATGGCGGAAGATCAGTTTCTGGCAGAGGCTGTCGCATACATCTTTGATATCGAAAGCTTCTTTCTCTTCACCGATCTTTGCATAAAAAACGATATGAAGGAGCAGGTCGCCCAGTTCTTTCTTGATGTTGTAATTGTCATTCTTCATGATTGCATCGCACAATTCGTAGGTTTCCTCGATTGTGTTGGTGCGCAGACTCTCGTTTGTCTGTTTTCTGTCCCAGGGACATTTCACCCGGAGTTCATCCAGGATGTCGAGTAGTTGCCCGAAGGCTTCCATTTTTTCTTCTCTTGTTGCCATTGAATAAGATGCCAATTTGATAATGTGCCAAATATGCCAATTGAAATACTCTTTTCGCTTGAGAGTATCCAATTGGCATATTCGCACATTTGATTTATTTATTACTTTTTATTTTGCTCTTTGAAAGCTTTCAATCCGTTTTCAAGGAATTGTATGTATTTCGATACATCTTCGTTGAAGGCGTAAGACGGGCCCAGCGGTTTGCCTTCGTCATTCAGCAGAATGTAGAAAGGCTGTGCATTGGCTCCAAACTTGCTTCGCTGGAGATAACTCCATTTGTCACCGATCGTTTTCAGTTTACGGACTTTACCGTGTTCTTCTATTTCTATCGGTTTGGGCAGTTTGGTTTTGTCGTCTACCATCAGGGTGATCAGTACGTAATCCTTCTCAAGTAATTGTTTTACTTTCGGATCTGTCCATACGGATGCTTCCATCTTACGGCAGTTTACGCAACCGAAACCGGAGAAGTCGATCATAACCGGTTTGTTCACCCGTTTGGCATAAGCCATACCGCTTTCGTAATCATCATAAGGGGCATGTACTTCATCGTTGTACAGGTTGAAATCCTGTGTATACAAAGGAGGAGCAAAGGCACTGATCGATTTCAGCGGTGCACCCCAAAGTCCAGGTATCATATAAACGGCGAAACCAAAGGAGATGATTGCCATGAAAAGACGTGGTACGGATACATATTTTACATCGCTGTCATGGCTGAATTTGATCTTGCCCAGCAGGTAGAGTCCTAACAGGAAGAATATCACGATCCATAAAACGAGAAATACTTCGCGGTCAAGCAGACGCCAGCCGTAAGCCAGGTCGGCAACAGAAAGGAATTTTAATGCCAGTGCCAGTTCCAGGAAGCCTAGTACCACTTTGACAGAGTTAAGCCATCCGCCGGATTTAGGCATACTTTGCAGCATATTCGGGAAGATAGCGAACAAACTGAACGGAATGGAAAGTGCCAACGCAAATCCGAACATTCCGATAGCCGGACCTACAGCCGTACCCATAGATGCTGCTTGTACCAGCAGTGTACCGATGATCGGGCCTGTGCAGGAGAAAGATACCAGTACCAGTGTAAACGACATAAAGAAGATACTTAATATACCGGTCGTAGAATCCGCTTTACTATCCAGTTTTGTAGTCCATGATGCAGGTAATACCATTTCAAATGCCCCGAAGAACGAGATAGCAAATACAACCAGCAACAGGAAGAATATGATATTGAAAATAGCGTTCGTCGACAGGTCGTTCAAGGCGCTTGCTCCGAAAATACCAGTGATGAGTAATCCCATCACCAAATAGATTACGATGATAGACAGACCATAAGTGATGGCATCGCGGATCGCTTTTTTCCGGTCTTTGGTACGTTTCAGGAAGAAACTGACCGTCATCGGGATCATCGGCCATACACATGGAGTCAGCAAGGCGATCAGTCCCCCCAGGAATCCGGCGAAGAAAATGAATAACCAGGAAGTATCCGTTGCAGTAACGGTCGTGTCGCCATACGCTTTCAGATCATCGATAACCGGTGTCCATAAAGCAGCGTCGTCTGTCAGTGCGTTGGCAATCTTTTCCGGATTAGCGATGACTACCTCTTCTTTGGCTACCGGATCAGGTGTAGTAAGGGTTTTCCCTTCTTCTATGACCAGGTTTGTGTCTGGTTGTTCCTTTGTCACATCGTCTTTTTCCACGACAGGGGCATCGGCAGGCAATGTCAGTTTTGTGTTTTTGCTGTCGAAAGCAAAGCTCACGCGGTCAGGCGGCAGACAGGTTTCGTCGTTGCAGACCATAAATTCTACTTCACCTTCAATCTTGAACTTTTTAGGATCGAGGATTTTTACCTTTTGGGTAAAAGTAACGGCACCGGGGAACCAGCGGAGATCCATTGCAAACTGCTCGTCGTAAACGACAGTCGGTTTGATGTTGGACACCGGTTGTCCGATCAGTTCTGCCCCCTGAAGCGTTTCAAAGGTGAACGAGGTCGATACAGGTCCTCCTTCCGGCAGATTCATATCGTATAAATGCCAGCCTTTTTCGATTGTGGCGGCAAATACGATTTCTTTTTCGGCAGATTTGGAGTCCTCCAGTTTTATTTTCCACTTGACAGGCTGATGGATTTGAGCCTGTACGGCTAGTGTTACGAACACCAGCAATAAGATGCTAAAGAGTTTCTTCATTACTATGTCTATATTTCTGTCTGTGTTTATTTAGCTAATGACACAAAAGCATCCGGGATACGTGTTTCGAAGCGCATTTCTTCTCCTGTCTCCGGATGAATAAAGTAGAGCCGTCGGGCATGAAGCATCAGCCGTCCGGCGGGATCGGTTTCTGCGCCGTACTTATAATCGCCGGCGATCGGGTGTCCGATGGATTCCATCTGGACACGTATCTGGTTTTTGCGGCCTGTCTCCAGGTCGAGCTCCAGCAAAGAATAATGGCCGTTGCTATGCAACACGCGATAACGGGTGATCGCTTCTTTTCCTTCGCCTTCGGCTGTTATATAAACCTGCATTTTAGTATTTTCAATCAGGTTGGAGACGATCAGGTCGGAATCTTTTTCCGGGCGACCTTCCACAACGGCAACGTACGTGCGTTCGGTGATTGCCGAGTTCCAGTTCGATTGCAGCGCCTTCTGCACACGCTGGTTCTTGGCGAACATCATCAGTCCGGACGTATCACGGTCGAGACGGTGCAGGACAAAGATCTTACTTTGCGGATTATTCTTCTTGACATAGTCGCTAAGCAGATGGTAGGCTGTACGTTCCTTTACACGATCGCTGGAAACAGACAGGAGTCCGTTCTTTTTGTTGACAACGATCAGGTCGTCATCTTCCCAGACAATATGCAGCAAGGGGTTACTGAACTCCACCTTCCCTCGTTCGTAACTGATCTCGACTTCGTCTCCCGGCACTAAAGGAGCGTTGAACTGGGAGGTCGCTTTCCCGTTTATCAAGATTTGTCCGTGGGCAAGCAATGCCTTAACGGAACTTTTGCTCTGTTCGCTCAACAATTGAAACAGAAAAGCAAGCAATGTAATCTCTTCCTTAACCGAAACTTTGCGTCCGCGAGGGGCTTTTTTTTGATTTGTGTCTTTGTAACCTGAGCGTCTTCTCATTTTATTTCATAAATAATTCACAAAGATACTGGCAATTGCGGAATGTTGCAAGTCGTCTTTGTATATCTTAGCTGTTAATTTGTGAGCCTTTCGATATTTTGTGATAATTAATTCCTCTTTTCTGATTAATTTTATATATTTATATTTAGGAATGACACATAGTGATATAAAGTTATAAACTTAAAACTGATACTTTATGGTAAAACAAATTGCATTATCTTTTATAGATGCTATAAATACCCATGATATAGATAAAATCTATTCATTAATGGCTGATGATCATTTGTTTATAGACGCTTATGCTTCTGAGGTTCATGGAAGGGAAGAAATGAAAAGATCCTGGATCGGTTATTTTGAATGGTTTCCGGATTATAAGATTGAGGTGACCGATGTATTTGTCGATGAGGAGAAGGTGGCTATTTTCGGAATAGCCAGCGGAACTTATCGTGGAGAAATGACGGATGATGGCAGAAACCGGTACAAACTTCCGGCAGCATGGAAAGTTGTTGTAGGAAACAATAAAGTAAAACTTTGGCAAGTGATCTGCGATTCAAAGATACCATTTGATATTATGAATGAGATAGATAAAAATATCGTAGATAAACTGTATACCGATACACAAAAGTAATTCGGTTTTTATAGCTATGTTTTTTATTTATGGCGCCCTCATAAATATTTTTGAGGACGCTGTAAATATTCATGAGAGCTTCATAAATATTGGGGCGTCCTCGAAAATAGAAAAGTCCTTAATGAGCGTAGACATTCGTTGCAGCAGTCAGCCCGTTCATTGTTTCAACCAACCGGATAAATTCTCGTTTGTAACCCTGGCGGTCATTTACCAGTCCGCTTTGTGCCAGGGAGATCACCTGATTATATGACCCTGTTCCTTTGTATTCGGAGTTACGCAGTAGCTGGCCGAACATGGCGACAGCCGATGCAAAATAGAAATCGGGGGAAAGCTTGTTGTTGCCGCTTGCTTTCAATTTAGTCTCTATCAGTTGGCTAACATCGCTGTTGGGAGCTTTGTAACGCAAGCGTATAGTCAGTAACTCCGGTTCTGCAAACTGCATGGTGCGGGGAGCATTGTTCGGTTTTATTTCGTAAAAAGCCGTTACCGTATGTCCGGCGCCCATTTCACCGGCATCTTTGGTGTCGTCGTTGAAGTCCTTGTTATTCAATAAGCGACTTTCGTAACCGACCAGACGATATTCCTGTACCTGTTCTGGATTGAAAACAATCTGTAACTTCACGTCTTTGGCTACGGCATACATCGTACCTCCAAACTCATGGACGAGCGTTTTGTTTGCTTCCTGAATATTATCGATATAGGCATGATTGCCGTTTCCTTTTTCGGCAAGTACCTGCATCTTACTGTCTTTATAATTCCCCATTCCATAACCCAGAACGGTTAGGAATACACCGCTTTTACGTTCTTTTTCGACTAATCGTTCCAATCCTTCGGAAGATGATACTCCCACATTGAAATCGCCATCGGTACAGAGTATCACGCGGTTGTTCCCTTCCCGGATATAATTTTTCCGTGCAATATCATAGGCGAGTTGGATACCGGCACCACCGGCAGTCGAACCTCCAGCCGTCAGTTCGTCGAGTGCTTCGCGGATCTTTTGCTTATTACTTCCGGAGGTGGATGGAAGTACTACACCTGCTTCTCCAGCATATACCACGATGGCTACGCGATCTTCTTCCCGCAGATTATTGATCAGGAGTTTCAGGGATGACTTAACCAATCCCAGACGGTCCGGCCCATACATTGAACCTGATACGTCCACGAGGAAAACCAGATTGGAAGCCGGGAGATTTTCAGAAGGAATCTCTTTCGCTTTTAACCCGATACGAACCAGACGATTTTCTTTGTTCCAGGGACATGGTCCTACTTCGGTGGTGATATTTACAGGATCTTTTCTTCCAGGTTTTTCATAGCTGTAGGAGAAATAATTGATTAATTCTTCTACGCGGACAGCATCGACCGGAGGGTTTTGTCCTTCATTGATATAACGCCGGATCGTTCCGTAAGAAGCGGCATCGACATCGATCGAGAAAGTGGAAAGCGGTTCGTTATTGACTTTCCTGAATTTGTTTTCTGCCAATTGGTTATACTCGTTCCTGTTTGTCTCCTGGTCGTAATCATAGGATGAAGATGTGGTCACCAAAGCTTCGCAACAAACGACTTCTTCTTCTGCAATGATGGGAGCTGCGTCTTCAACGATAGAGAGAACTTCTACCTGTGCCTTCGCTTTTTTCTGTCTTTGTGCCTCAGCCTGCGCCGGATGCGGAACCGGAGGAGGCGTACAGATTAACGGTTTTTCTTCGACAGGTTGTTTGGCAGGACAGATTGCGACAACTGTGCTGTCTATGTTTACTACCTCTTTTGTTTCCGGAATCTGCTTTTTTATAAGAAGAAACAGACCGACAGCCAGGATAGCTGCCGTAAGTAAACTGATGATTGTTGTTTTCGTTTTCATGACTGATCCTGTTTAATGATTAATGAATTGCTTTTACCTGATAGATGCCGCGATAAAGGTGGATTCCATAAATGTTTCGAACTTTTTTGAGAAAGATTTTAATTTAAAGTTTACATTTGTAGAAAAAAACGAGAACAACTTGCTGTTTTTCAGACGTAACATATCAACCTATTCAGATAGCGAACTGCTGCAATTATACAAGGAAACCGGGAAAAGCGATTATTTCGGTGAACTGTATAATCGCTATATTCCATTACTTTATGGATTGTGTCTGAAATATTTACAGGAAGAAGAGAAAGCGCAGGATGCAGTCATGCAGTTGTTTGAAGACCTGCTGCCGAAACTTTCGCGTTACGAGATACGGGAGTTCAGAACCTGGATTTACAGTGTGGCAAAGAACCATTGTTTCCAGCTTTTACGGAAAGAAAATCCCGAAATAGCAACCGATTTCGACCGGCAATTTGTGGAATCGTACGATTTATTGCATCTATTAGATAAAGAAGAGACTAGCGACGATGTTCGTACGGCAGCCCTCAAACATTGTCTGGAGAAACTGCCCGAACCGCAACAACGTTGTATCCTGTCTTTCTTTATGGAAGAAATGTCATATATCGATATCGTGGAACAGACCGGATATCAGCTCAAAAGCGTAAAAAGTTATATTCAGAATGGCAAGCGCAATCTGAAAAGTTGTATTGAAAAGAGAATGGCGCAATGAAAAATCTGATGCAATACATACAAGGTTCACGAAAAGGCAAGGAAGCCCATCGTCTGGAAAAAGAGGCGATGAAAGATCCTTTCTTGTCCGATGCACTGGATGGTTATCAGACAGTGGAAGGGAACCATGTCGAAAGTATCGAAGCAATGCGCCGCCGTATTTCCCGCCGTACCCGTTCCCAAAGAGATCTGATTGCAAAATGGAGTATTGCAGCCAGCTTGTTGATCTGCCTGGGATTTGGCAGTTACTTCTGGTTCAACAGGGAAGTTGGCCTGCCGAAAGAGTTGCAGTCGATGGTTATACAGGAAGAAGCCGTTACACCGCCACTTCCTCCTGAACCGGTGATAGCCCGGGCTGCTGCTACCGGCGAATTACAGGAAGAAACGGAAGCGATGCAAAAGAAAGCTCTGGCAGCAACGAAAAAAAACGAAGCTAAGATGCGGCAGGTAGCACCTCCGCCGCCCCCTTTGGCCGCTGCTCCTGCGACAGCCGAAGTCTTGTCTATTGTTGAAGATGATGCCGATGTGGCAGAAATGATCGTGGCGGAAGAAGAAGTAGCGATGGATGCAACTATGGCCCGTGCCCCGATACACCGGCCGGAACCCGTTATCGGCTATAAAGCCTATGAGGAATATTTGCGTAAGGAACTGATCCGTCCGCAAGACTCGACCTGTAAAGGAATAACAGGAACAGTCGTTGTCGAATTCCATATCGATGACAAAGGCCGCCCTGTCAATCTGGAAGTCAAACGCAGCCTGTGCGCATCGGCGGACAAGGAGGCACTTCGCCTGATCGAAAAAGGTCCGGATTGGAAAGTGGATACGGCTCGGGTTATTATTCCTGTCCTTTTTGCCCCATAAAACAATCTTTTCAAATATTGGGGTTTTGACAATTTGCTTTGTTCGTGTTTTTTTCTCGTAACTACTCAGCCCCCTAATTCATAACGGAGAGAGTGTGAGCAACTTTTTCCTTGCCGTATTTATTATGGAATGTAGCACACAAAAAACACTCGTACCTTCACCTGATTTGAACTGACCACTGACTTTCTGTTTGACTTTCAATGGACGAATCGAGCGTTCACTGGCATTGTTGTCAGGTGGCACATGAAGGTTTTCCATAAACACGAACAGATGCCCGGAGTGTGGAGATAGTCCATTCTTGAACTCGCGAAAATCCATCAGAGAACTCACTGTCAATGGCCGCTTTCCCACGTAATGAATGAGGAAAAACAAAGGTAATTCATTTTGGAAAACCCACATCCAATACAAGTTCTTATTCAGACGCATACCCGTTTCATCTGCACCCACTACAGGCGAAGATGGTATTTCCTGTATGCCCCACTTGTCCTCCCGGTTTCTTTCCGGATGAAACCCGCAGGGAGCGGGTGCGACGTATCGCTTGCGCTTTTAAGCTCTCCCGGGAAGGAGGTATATTACTGTTTTGACTGTCTAATTGAGGCTTCTCGTAATGCTGAAGGCGTTCTTTTAGCAACGCATTCTCTATGCGTAATGCCTCATTTTCGCCCTTCAACACCACGTTCTCTTCCTTCATGATATTCTCATTGCAATATGCCTGGCGAAGTATATCTACGATATCTGACACTGTATCTTTCATGACTTAAAGATACTAATAATCAAATTAATATGCGAATAATCAGGTGTGTTTTTTCATTAAAGCTCATTGCCTTTTAGCTGAAAATATCATTTTGTCAATCTGATAAAAGGGAAGATATACACCCTGAGGTACTTAATAAAACATTTAAAAACAGCAAGATAAAAGATCATAATGAGGGACTGAGTAGTTATTCTTTGAATATCTAAATGATACGTTAAAAAATATTAGTCGCTAGGGTATTTCAATTTTTCCGGTATAGTAATCTAAAATACATGGTATGGTAATATCATTTTGATATAATGGAAAAGTATTAACTTTGTCAGACTGTTTAAAAGTTGAAATAATATATTACTTTTGCTAAAAGGGAATAAGTATATAGATATGAATTATATTCAAAGTGATTTTGAAAGGATATATAAGTTGTACTATCCGAAGATGTTTGGTTTTGCCAAAAACTATGTTTTGGCAAATGAAGACGCTGAGAATATAGTGCAGGATGTCTTTTTGGTACTTTGGGAAAAAAAAGATGAACTTGAAATTACTTATACTCTGACTACCTATTTATTTACTCTTGTTAAAAACAAATGTCTGAATTTTTTGCGGCATAAGTTGATAGAAGAGGAATATAATATCCAGATGAAGGAAGAATTGGGTTTTAAACTATACGCTTTGGAATCGCTGGATTATTCGTATCAATCGGAAACAGAATTGCAGGAAGTTGTCAAACGGGCACTTGATACTTTACCGGAACGTTGCCGGGAGATTTTTATTAAAAGCCGCATAGAGGGGTTAAAGTATAAAGAAATATCGGAAGAACTCGGTATTTCAGTAAATACTGTTGAAAATCAAATAGTCACAGCTTTGAAAAAACTACGTGTAGAACTTAAAGATTATCTGCCTTTGCTTCTGTTCCTTGTTAAATAATGTTTATTTGTGATTGTTTTATAGTGGGCTTTTCATTGATAAGGGTCTAACCTTATATAATGCAAGAAATATGTTGGATTTATTATCAAAATATTTAACAGGGAATATCTCTCCCGAAGAAAAGCAAACTCTTTTCCAGCAATTGAAAGGGGATTCCTGTTACAGGAAAGAAGCTGCCGATATGCAAAATTTGTCAGCGCTTATATCTATGGCGGAAGAAGATCGTATGGCGTCTGATGTACAGTATAGTTCATTTGTCAATTTACGTAGAAAACGTACCATCTTTTCTAATATCCGGAAAATTACGGGTTATGCAGCTATCATGGTTTTCTCTGTGTTATCGACTTATTTACTGACGACCTATGTCGGAGACGAGAATAATAATCTGGTTCGTTACCAGGAATTTTCTACACCGGCTGGACAGCGGGCAAAGGTTTTACTGAATGATGGTACGGAAGTTTGGTTAAATGCGAATTCAAAATTACGCTATCCGGAACATTTCAGTTTAAAACAGCGGGAAGTCGAATTGCATGGAGAAGCTTTTTTTGAAGTGGAAAAGGATACGAAAAAACCTTTTGTCGTTAAAACGAGTAAAATGGATATAAAAGTGACCGGAACGAAGTTTAATGTGAGTGCATATGATTCTGAAAAATATTTTGTGGCTTCGTTGTTGGAAGGAAGCGTTTCTGTTTCTTGTGCGAATGACAGGAACCGTAGTTATGCGCTATGTCCGCAACAGCAGATCGTCGTATCCGATCGGTCTTCGGAAATCTCTTTATTTGAGAATACCTATTTCATGTCCTGGAAAGATGGTGTGTTCATTTTTGATGACATGCTATTAATAGATATTATAAAGAAACTGGAACTTTATTATGACGTTTCAATAATTGTGAAAAACACGAAACTTGGTAATTTCCGTTATACAGGAAAGTTCAGGCAACGGGATGGGGTAGAAAGTGTTTTGAAAAAATTACAGATAGTATATCCGTTCACCTATACGAAGGATGATGATCGTAATCAGATTCTTTTGCAATAGTAAGGATTAGTATAGATCTATTTAAAGTATATGTGTAACCTTAAAAATAATATGCCTATGGATTAGAAAAAAGAAGTCTTTTTATATATAAAAAGCTGACAGGTGTTCCAGCACCTGTCAGCAATACATCTAACACTCTTAGTCGAAAAAGTATTAAACATTTAATTATACAAAGGTATGGAAAAATATGCTTTGTCAATCTTATTATTTCAAAGAAAACACTTTAAGAAGTTTTTTAATATTATGAGAATTTCAATCCTATTTCTGTTTGTCAGCATTTTGGCATCTTATGCTTCAAATGTAAATTCGCAGACTGCAAAAGTAAATATAACGAGCACCCGTATGACGATCGGAACTTTTATCAGGCAAGTTGAAAAGGAAACCGGTTATATGTTCGTTTATAATAAAGAGGAGATTGATGCAAATAAAACAATTTCTTTAAAGAAAGGGAAAAACACGGTTGTCGATTGCCTGAATACCATATTTGATGGTTCCGGCGTTTCATTTGTTTTTGATGATGGCTATGTGGTTCTGACGAAACATGCACGGGAGACTACCATATCGCAGCAGGCCGGTAAAGTGGTAAAAGGCATTGTTACCGATGAGACCGGTTTGTCGGTAATTGGTGCTAATGTCTTTGTTAAAGGAACTAATTTGGGAACGATTACTGATATGGAGGGTAATTTTAGTTTGGAAGTACCCTCGGATAACGATATTTTGGTGGTTTCCTATATCGGTTATGTCGAACAGCAGATTCCGGTGAAAAACAGAAAAAACTGGGCAATCATATTAAAGGAGGATGCGCAGAACCTGGATGAAGTTGTGGTTGTCGGTTATGGTACGCAGCGCAAAGGCAATATTGCTACTGCCGTGACGACAGTTAAAGCGGAAGCTCTGCAAAATCGTCCGGTCCAGACGATAGGTGAAGCCTTGCAAGGGCAAATCCCGGGTTTGAGCGTTACGTCAAAAGGAGCACCGGGTGAGTCGCCTTCACTTCAATTGCGTGGTTCTTCCATGTTGAAATCCAGTACTGCTGAAACGGACAAAGAAACGTTACCCAGATTGAGATCCGAAACCAGCGGCCCATTAGTATTGGTGGATGGTGTGCCCGCGGACTTCAACTTTCTGAATCCGGAAGATATTGAAAGTATCAATGTACTGAAAGATGCGGCTTCTGCAGCGATCTATGGTTCGCGTGCTGCAAACGGAGTCCTTTTAATCACAACTAAACGTGGAAAGATGGGCAAGCCAACTTTCCGTTATAATGGATCTGTCGGAGTCAATACGCCGATGTATATGCCTAAATCGATCAGTTCTGCCGAATTTGCAAGAATAAAGAATGAAGCGGAAAGGAATATGGGACGTGCTCCGGTTTATTCGGATGAAGATATTGCTATGTTTGCCAACGGTACGGATCTGAACCGTTATCCGAATACAAACTGGTTGGATTTGGCGATACAGAATAGCGTCACCACACGTCATGGTCTGGAAGCTTCCGGTGGAACGGAAAAGGTGCGATATCTGGTAAGTGCCGGTGTCGACCATCAAACCGGTGTTTTCCCGAATACACAGCAGAATGTATTCAACGTACGTTCCAGTACGGATATTACTATTACTAAAAAGTTTGGTATTTCTTTTGATATGCGTTACCAGTTAAGAGATATGGATGCTTTGAATAATCAGGAGGACTTGTATAAACAATTGATTGTTGCCGATCCGACTATGGTGGCTTATTATACGGATGGTACATATGGTTATAATCCGGGATTTTTCACCAATCCGCTGGTTCCTTTGTATGAAGGCGGACAGAAGCTGACTAACAGACATGAAGCATCGGGCATTTTTAAGCTTGATTATGAATTTATCGAAGGACTGAAATTTACCGGTATTGCCAATGTGAGATATACATTTCAGAATGAAGAGTCCAGAGCTCGTAAGACGTTTTATAAAAACTATTTCACAGGGGAAGAGTTTGAAAACGGACAGAATACTTTCACTGACCGCCGCGATTACAATGCTTACTATAATTTACAGGCTTTACTGAATTATAAGAAAAGTTTTGGCGTTCATAACCTGGATATTCTGGCCGGTTACCAGCAGGAAAGTGAAAATACAGACTGGCTGAAAGGTGCCCGTTCCGGCTATCCGACCGATATTATCTGGGAATTGAACCCGGGACCGAAGGATAACTGGAGTAATGACGGTAACGGAGAGCATTGGGCACTGGCCTCTTTTATCGGCCGTATCAATTATGATTACGACAATAAATATATTTTATCGGTGAGTATGCGTTCGGATGCTTCTTCCCGTTTTGCGAAAGGAAGTCGGTGGTCGACTTTCCCGTCTGTAGCCGGTGCATGGAGGATTTCCCAGGAGTCGTTTATGGAAGGAACGCGTAGTTTTCTGGATGACCTGAAGGTCAGAGCGTCCTGGGGACAAACCGGTAGTGCGACGGGATTAGGCCTTTATCCGAGTTATACGTTGATATCTACAGGTGGTTTGATCCTGAATAATGTTTATCAGCAGACTGCTTCTTTAAAAACGATCGGAAATATGGATTTAACCTGGGAACATACGGATATGTTGAACTTCGGTTTGGATGTGAAAATGCTGAACAGTCGTCTGAACTTTACGGGAGACTATTATATCAAAAATACGAAAGATATTTTATTGGAAATGCCCGTTCCGCTGGAATATGGTTTTGGTAAACCGAATATGAATATCGGCGAGGTGCGTAACAAAGGCTGGGAGTTGACATTAAGCTGGAATGACCGTATAAATGATTTTGGTTACAGTATCTCGGGTAACTTGTCGGATAACCGGAATGAAGTGGTCGATTTGGGAGATACAGGTCCGTGGAAAGGTTCCAACACCTATACGGAAGTCGGGTTGCCTTATAACTCTATTTACGGATATGAATCTATGGGATTATTCCAGTCTGATGAAGAGGTAGCGAATGCTCCTTTCCAGAATTCGAATACGGCTGCAGGTGATATACGTTATAAAAACCAGAATGGAGATGATAAGATCGATGCTAACGACCGTGTTGTGATAGGTGATCCAAACCCGCATTTTCTGTATGGTGTGAACCTGGGCTTTGATTACAAAAATTTTGATTTGAATATGTTCTTCCAGGGGATCGGGCAGAAAGACCGGGTTATAATGGATAATTTTGTCAGACCGTTTTATGATTCTTCTATTTTTGAACATCATTTGGATTACTGGACTCCGGAAAATACAGGTGCCAGATATCCGCGTATCCTGAATAAGGACGACGGAACACATAATTATCAGCAGTCTGATTACTGGATGATCAATGCCGGATATTTCCGTATGAAAAATTTGCAGATCGGATATACTATTCCGCGTGAAATATTAAGATCGGCTGGTTTTGATAGAGTACGTGTCTATTTCTCTGCTAATAATTTGTTTACTGTTTCCGATTTTGTGCCGGGTATGGATCCGGAATCTGATAAGTCCGTATCTTATCCGTTTGCCCGGACATATTCATTTGGTTTAAATGTTCAATTTTAAAAAGCTGAAAAAATGAAATCAATAAAAATATATATATGTGCAGCCCTTATGGTGCTAGGTGTTTCTTCGTGCGATAGTTTTTTGACTACTCCTCCTTTAGATCAGATTTCCGAAGATCAATGGTGGAACGACAAAGGCCAGACGGAAATGATGGTGAAAGGTGCTTACGAGTATGTGCCTGGCCCGAATGAAGTTGTGCTCCGTGATTGTATCAGTGACAATGCGACACACCGTGAAGCCAAATACAAGGAAGTGGGTAATGGTACTTATACGACACAGAGTGGTGCAGTTAAGGATGAATGGCGCTATGCTTCCATTGCTAAGCTGAACTACATACTAGAAGGGATCGAGAAGGCAAAAGACCAGATATCGGAAGAAGAGTATCTCCGTTTTAACGCAGAAGTGCGTTTTATTCGTGCTTTTGTTTATTACAACATGGTTCTCTTTTTCGGAGACGTGCCTTTGATCACTAAAACGTTGAGTGTGGCAGAAGCTCGCGAAACGTCTCGGCAACCTCGCCAGGAAGTATTGGATTTTGTATTGAAAGAACTGGAAGAAAGTGTGCTGCCGAATATCGATAAAGTTTCTGTGACAGAAAGAGGTCGTGTTAACAAGCAGGTAGTGAATGCATTCCTTTCCCGTATTTATCTGTACGAAAAAAATTATGAAAAAGTACTTTATTATACAAATGAGGTTATCGGGTCCGGAGAATATGAGCTTCATCCCAATTATGAAGAGTTATTCAGACCACAGGCTGACGCAAGTAATAAAGAGGTGATTTTTGAACGTCAATACAGTTCTCCGCTGGTTGTGCATGAGCTGAATCGTAATTTGTCTCCGGCTTCTTCCATTTATGCCGGTTGGTCGCATGTATTGGGGTTGCAGGAATTGGTAGACGATTATGAATGTGTGAACGGTCATCCGGTTTCCGAATGCGAATCTCTGGGTTGTGAATATTTCCAGAAAAGGAAAGAAGCGGAAGCTGAAAAGCATCGCGGAGAATATGATTTTCGTGATTCCCGTCTTTCTGCTACCATCATGTGGCCGTACTGGGAATGGAAAGTAGGGGGAAATGTTGTTTCTCGCTATGGTGTGGATGATCCGGATAGCAAGGATTATGTAAAGAAAGAAACACATATGACTGGTTTTCTGGTTACCAAATGGGTGGATTTGCAGGGGGAATATGCAGACCGTACCCGCGGTCAAAAGAATATGACTGTCTTGCGTTATGGGGATGTCCTTTTGATGCGGGCAGAAGCCTTGATTGAACTGGGACAGGATTTGGGTGGAGCTGTCGCTCTGATTAATCAGATCCGTCAACGGGCGGGGATGCCTGATATCGCAATCGCTTCTCAATCCGTATTGCGTGAAAAGCTACGCCATGAAAGACGTATAGAGACAGCCTTTGAAGGTTTGCGTTATTTCGATATCATTCGTTGGCATATTGCTGATAAGGTGAAATCGGGTAAAGTGTATGGTGCCCGTTTGAAGGCGATCAGTGATGCGATGGACAATAAATTTGTGGAAGAACGTTTCTGGAATGATAAAATGTATTTGTTCCCGGTTCCTCAGGAAGCAATAGATAACAATCCGAATTTGGTACAGAATAAAGATTGGTAATTATAGTTAATAACTAGATTGAAAACCCCGGGTCTGCATTTACGGAAGAAGATTCGGGGTTTCTTTCTGAATGTAAAAGTGATTGATTCTAATAACAGACTATATTTATGAAAAAGAATATTTTAGTGTTGCTATTTTGGGTATTGACATTTAATCTGTCTGCCTCAGGTTCGCCGGAATTCTCGACTGCCGGTTTTTATGAGTTACCCAATACCGGCCGTGAGGTCTATTCCATGAATCTGGCGTGGAGGTTTATAAAAGGAGATGTATCGGGAACTCCCTATGCCACCGACTTTGATGATTCCGGTTGGGAAGTTGTTTCGCTCCCGCACGGATTGGAATATCTGCCGGTAGAAGCCAGCGGTTGTGTAAACTATCAGGGTATTGCCTGGTATCGTAAACGTTTCACACCGGATGATCATTTGAAAGGAAAACAATTGTTCGTACATTTTGAGGCGATCATGGGGAAAAGTGAGGTCTATGTAAACGGGCAGTTGTTAAAAAAGCATTACGGTGGATATTTACCTGTTATACTGGATGTAACGACTTTATTGAAATGGGGTGAAGAGAATGTAATAGCTGTAAAAGCGGATAATAGCGATGATCCTTCTTATCCTGTCGGTAAACCGCAAAATCTTTTGGACTTTACCTATTTCGGTGGCATCTACCGCGATTGCTGGCTGGTTGCACATAATGACGTGTTTATAACCAATTCGAATTATGAAGATGAAGTTGCGGGAGGTGGTTTATTTGTCTCCTATGCCGATGTCTCTGAAAAAAGTGCCCTTGTAAACCTGAAAGCCCATATCCGCAATCATTCGGCAAGTGACAAAAAGCTTACAGTTACTTTTGAGTTGAAAAAGAAATCGGGTGAACTTGTCAGGCGCGTTTCAACGAGGTTGGCAGTGAAGAGGGGAGATGCCTCGTATGCTGTTGGTTCGATGAAAATTAATACACCTTCTTTATGGAGTCCCGATCATCCTTATTTATATGATCTGGAAGTGATGGTCAGAGGTGCCAATGACCAGGTGCTGGACGGCTATCGTCAGCGAGTGGGTATAAGAAGTATTGAATTTAAGCAGACGGAAGGATTGTGGATCAACGGTAAACCTTATGAAGGCAAGCTAATGGGAACAAACCGGCATCAGGATTTTGCCGTTTTGGGGAATGCTTTACCTAATTCTATGCAATGGAGGGATGCTAAGAAACTTCGTGATGCTGGCATGAAAGTAATTCGTACCCACTACGTGATTGATCCTGCTTTCATGGATGCCTGTGACGAATTGGGTTTGTTTGCATTGGTTGAAGTTCCGGGTTGGCAATTCTGGAACAAGGAGCCGATTTTTGGGGAACGTGTTTATTCGGATATACGGAATATGATCCGCATACACCGTAATCATGCTTCTTTATTCTTTTGGGAACCGATTCTGAACGAAACGCATTATCCGGAAGAATTCGCCAAGAAGGCATTGGAAATTTGTCAGGAAGAATATCCATATCCTTATAGTATCGCTGCTTGTGACGACGGTGCGGCGGGAGATCATTATTATTCCTTGTTGTTACGTCCTATCGAATCGAAGTTACGAACTGATAAAACCTATTTTATCCGTGAATGGGGAGATAATGTAGACGATTGGAATGCGCAGAACTCGGATAGTCGTGTGGCACGCGGGTGGGGCGAAGTGCCTATGCTTCTTCAGGCAGAGCATTATGCGAACCCTTCTTATATCAAGAAGTATCCGATCTTGTGCTATGAAACGATCTGCAATAAACCTAGTCAGATTGTCGGAGCCTGTTTCTGGCATTCGTTCGACCATCAACGCGGATATCATGCCGATCCTTTCTACGGGGGAATTATGGATGCTTTTCGTCAACCGAAGGCCTCTTATTATATGTTTATGGCACAACGTTCTCCTGAAAAAAAGGATTTGATCGCAGATAATGGTCCGATGATTTATATTGCTCATGAAATTACTCCTTTTTCTCCTGAAGATGTGACTGTGTATTCTAATTGCGACGAAGTTCGTCTGACAGTATTTAAAGATGGAAAAGAGTATAAGTATAAAAAAGACCCTAACCATAAAGGAATGCCTTCACCTATTATTACATTTGAAGAAGTATTTCATTTTATGGAGTGGAAAACGATGGCTCGTTCCGGCAAACAGAATGATGCCTATTTACTGGCGGAAGGACTGATCGATGGCAAGGTGGTTGTAAGTCATAAGCGTTATCCGTCTGGCCAAGCCGATCATATAGCACTTCGTTTGGATCATGAACAAGTTTCGTTGAAGGCCGACGGTTCGGATGTGGTGACAGTGATTGCTGAGGTTGTTGATAAGCAGGGAACGGTAAAGCGTTTAAATAACTCTTGTATCCATTTCGAGATAGAAGGAGAAGGACATATACTTGGAGATGCATCTGTGGGTACTAACCCGTGTCCGTTGATCTGGGGGACGGCTCCGGTTTTAGTACAATCGACAGCAAAACCCGGTAAAATTAAAATCATAGCCTCTATGCAAAACTCGGGTGAATCCCGTCCGTTGGAAGGAATTCTGGAGTTTGAAAGTGTAGTTAATGACCAAAAGGAAATCTATTCGGAAAAAGAGCTGGCTTCCTCCGGACAGTCGTTTGTCGTAACGGATCGTTCTGTAAACAAAAGCGATCTGGAAAGAGAGAACGAACGTTTGCGTAAAGAATTGAATCAGCTGAAAGTAAAAGAAGTGGAAAAACAACAGACGCAGTTCGGCGTTGGCATCAATGACTGACGTATCCTGATTTTATGAGCGGAACATGCTATATGATAATATTTTTTGTACCTTTGCACATCAAAATAACGGGTATAGCTGGCCCATGTTAAATAAGGATATAATTAGAATAAAACAATATGGAAATTGCAAGTAAGTACAATCCCGCAGAAGTAGAGGGAAAGTGGTATCAGTATTGGTTGGATAACGGCTTTTTCAAGTCGAAACCGGACAGTCGCGAACCGTACACAATCGTCATTCCGCCCCCTAACGTCACCGGCGTACTTCATATGGGACACATGCTTAACAATACCATTCAGGATATTCTGATCCGCCGTGCCCGTATGTTGGGAAAGAATGCTTGCTGGGTACCGGGTACCGACCATGCATCTATCGCTACCGAGGCGAAGGTGGTGAACAGACTGGCACAGCAGGGAATCAAGAAAACGGACCTGACCCGTGATGAGTTCCTGAAACATGCCTGGGAATGGAAAGAAGAACACGGAGGCATCATCCTGAAACAGTTACGCAAACTGGGTGCATCCTGCGATTGGGACCGTACAGCTTTTACGATGGACGAAAAACGTTCGGAAAGCGTATTGAAGGTTTTTGTTGACCTGTTTGATAAGGGCTTGATCTATCGCGGTGTACGTATGGTGAACTGGGACCCGCAGGCCTTGACCGCTCTTTCCGATGAAGAAGTAATCTACAAGGAAGAACATAGCAAACTGTTTTACCTCCGTTATAAAATCGAAGGAGAAGACGGTTACGCCGTTGTCGCAACTACCCGTCCGGAAACGATCATGGGCGATACCGCTATGTGTATCAATCCGAACGACCCGAAAAATCAGCATTTGAAAGGTAAGAAGGTGATCGTTCCCCTGGTAAACCGTGTGATTCCGGTTATCGAGGACGATTATGTTGATATCGAATTCGGTACAGGTTGCCTGAAAGTAACTCCGGCGCATGATGTAAATGACTATATGCTGGGCGAGAAATATAACTTGCCTTCCATCGATATCTTCAACGATAACGGAACACTGAGCGAAGCTGCCGGTCTGTATATCGGTATGGATCGCTTCGACGTTCGTACACAGATCGAAAAAGACCTGGAAGCGGCCGGACTGTTGGAAAAGGTGGAAGCATACGAAAATAAGGTAGGTTATTCGGAACGTACCAATGTGCCTATCGAACCGAAGCTGTCTATGCAGTGGTTCCTGAAAATGGAACATTTGGCACAGATTGCTTTGACACCGGTTATGAATGACGACCTGAAATTCTATCCGCCTAAGTTCAAGAATACATACCGCCACTGGATGGAGAACATCAAGGACTGGTGTATCAGCCGTCAGTTGTGGTGGGGACATCGTATCCCGGCTTATTATCTGCCGGAAGGTGGTTATGTGGTAGCTGAAACACCTGAAAAGGCATTGGAACTGGCGAAACAAAAGAATCCGGCACTGACAATGGGCGATCTTCGTCAGGATGACGATTGCCTGGATACCTGGTTCTCTTCCTGGTTGTGGCCGATCTCTCTGTTCGACGGTATCAATAACCCGGACAATGAAGAGATCAACTATTACTATCCGACCAGCGACCTGGTAACGGGACCGGATATCATCTTCTTCTGGGTAGCCCGCATGATTATGGCAGGTTACGAATACAGAGGCGACATGCCGTTCAAGAATGTTTACTTTACCGGTATCGTTCGTGATAAACTGGGACGTAAGATGTCGAAATCATTAGGAAACTCTCCCGACCCGTTATTGCTGATCGAACAGTATGGTGCCGACGGTGTCCGTATGGGATTGATGATGGCTGCACCTGCCGGAAATGATATTCCTTTCGATGAGGCATTATGCGAACAGGGACGTAACTTCAACAATAAAATATGGAATGCGTTCCGTCTGATCAAAGGTTGGACGGTCGATGATACGATTGCCCAACCTGAAGCATCGGCAACTGCCGTTAAATGGTTTAAGATGCAGTTGGATAAAACAATTGCCGAGGTAGACGATTTGTTTAGCAAATATCGTCTGAGCGAAGCGATGATGGTTATCTATAAACTGTTCTGGGATGAATTCTCTTCCTGGTATCTGGAAATGATCAAGCCGGGCTATCAACTGCCGATCGATAAGGTGACTTATCAGGCAACACTTGGTTTCTTCGACGCTTTGCTTCGTTTGCTTCACCCGTTCATGCCGTTTATCACAGAAGAATTATGGCAGGCTCTTGAACCACGTAAGGAAGGTGAAAGTCTGATGGTAGCATTAATGCCTGAAGTTGCACCGGTAGATGAAGCCTATCTGGAATCATTCGAGATCGTGAAAGAGATCGTCAGTGGTGTCCGTACGATCCGTTTGCAGAAAAATATTCCGAACAAGGAAGAGTTGGCTTTACAGGTGTTGGGCGGTCACAACGACGCTTTTAACCCGGTGATTGCCAAGATGTGTAACTTGTCTGAAATTACTAAGACAGACGATAAAGCAGCCGGAGCCGTTTCCTTCCTGGTTCGCACCACGGAATATGCTGTTCCTCTGGGCAACATGATCAATGTAGAAGAAGAACTGGCTAAGCTGGAAGAAGAACTGAAGTATCAGCAAGGCTTCCTTAATTCCGTATTAAAGAAACTGAGCAATGAAAGTTTTGTAAGCAAAGCTCCGGCGAAAGTGATCGATATGGAACGTAAGAAACAGGCAGATGCCGAAAGCAAAATCAAGTCGATCGAAGAGAGTATTGCAGCATTGAAAAAATAAGGGATTTCTCTTTATTTTATATACAGAATGCACCCGTATTTGTCAGATAAACGGCAAATATGGGTGTTTTTCTTTTATTTATTGGGGTATAAGATATTATTTGTCTAATTTTTACTAACTTTCGACCCTTGATATATGGAGGATATGCAGAAATGAGGGTTTTGAAAGGAAAGTTGTTAATCATCTTTTGCCTTTTGTGGGTATATTGTACCCCACAAGCAATATACGGTGCTGAAAGTATCGAGAAAACGTTGTCTCTGGATTCGCTGTATTTAATTGTGCAGGCGAATAATGGGAAACCTCAGGTATATCAATATACTACTCAACTATTGGAAGAAGCCCGGCATCAGAAAAATCAAACCCAGATAGCAAATGCCTATTTTAGTTATGTGAGATATTATTATGCAAAGAATCCTGACAGCATGTATTATTGGATGCAGCAGGCATTACCTTTATTTTTGGATCAAAAGCGCTATGAAGAATATTTCCGGATGAAAGCCTGGTATGTGTATGTCTTAACCCGTGCCAAAAAGAATGATGAAGTTTTGCAAAGTATCAATCAGATAAAAGAACAAGCTGAAAAGTTGGAATATCTGGATGGTATCGATATGGCTAACCAGGCTTTGGCTGATTTTTATTTATCAAATAATTTGTACGATGAAGGTGTTGCTCTGTATGAAGAGATATTACGGAGTATGGAAATGCGTAATGCCCCTTTGATCAAACGTATCAATATTATCCGTCAGTTAATGAATAAACCCAGAGACCTGAATGTGAAAATGAAATATATTCATCGTTTGGAAGAATATGTAAAGATTTGCCATACGCGTAAAATAGAGAAAATAGGTGAGGAAAATCCGGTCTACTTTTTGGAATATGTTGTTCACAGACATTATGCGGTAGAATATATATTGATGGGTAAATTGAAAGAAGCGATGCAGCATATTCAGCAGGCGCAGAAACTGTTGAATAAATATGAAATGTTTAATTATCAATCAGAGTTGCAAACAATTTATGCTTCTTATTATCATCAGAGTAAACAATACGATAAGGCGATCGCTTTGTATGATTCCTTGTTGTCTTTATGGAAAACGCGAAATTCCATGTCTGCCTATCTGGAGGTAATGAAGAACAAAGCGGAGATTTTGGATGAAAGCGGACGGTATAAGCAGGCTGTCCAGGTTTATCAGGAATATGCTGTTTTGAATGATTCTCTATCCAAAGTACGTTATTATAAGGAATTGGCAGAGATGAAAACGCAACATGAAGTGGATAAACTGGAGCTTCAGAATAAGCAAATGGATCTGGAGGTGACAAAAGCTCATTCCCAGATGTTGAAAATGGGAGGCGGACTTGGTTTTCTGTTTCTTTTATGTTGTTTGTTGGGGTATATTTCTTATAGCCGCCATCGCTATGGGCTACAACTGAAGCTGGCCAAGGAAAAGGCTGAAGAAGCGGATCATCTGAAATCAGCTTTCCTGGCTAACATGAACCATGAGATACGGACACCGCTGAATGCTATTGTCGGTTTTTCCCAGATTCTGATCGATGAGGAAGATATCGAAACCCGGCAGGAATATGCTAATATCATTCAGAGTAATAATGAGCTGCTTCAGCGTCTGATCACTGATGTACTGGACCTTTCAAAGATCGAATCGAATACTATGACGCTTCATTATGCAGAATATGAGCTTTCTGTATTGATGAAAGAGATTTATAATGTCATTCTTATGCGCATGCCGGAAGGAGTAGAGTTGCAACTAAATAATTGTCCCCAGCAACTTTTTTATACAGATCGTAACCGTCTTACGCAAATTCTTACTAACTTGCTGACCAATGCAATAAAGCATACGGAAAAAGGTTTTATCCGGCTTGGTTATGAAGTGGCAGGAACGGATGTAGTCTTTTCTGTGGAAGATTCGGGTGAAGGTATTCCCGAAGACAAACTGGAGAAGATATTCAGCCGCTTCGTTCAATTGAATGACTGGAGCAAAGGGGTAGGACTGGGGTTAGCAATTTGTAAAGGACTTATTTCTCAGATGGGAGGAACGATCAGTGTTTCTTCGCAGTTTGGTATAGGATCAACCTTTATTGTGACGTTACCCCTGAAAAAAACGTAACATATTTTATATACATTATTATACCATGGAGAATTCTAGAAGAAAATTTTTTAGACAAGGGCTTGCCGGTGCCTTATTGTTAGGATCGGCAGGAGTAGTAAAAGCTGGTTTGCCGGACCGGATCATTCCTAAAGCGGCGAAGTCGATCAATCCCTGGCATCTGGGGATGGCTGGTTATACATTTGTTAATTTTGATTTGGATACTACTCTGAAAACATTGCAGAGACTCGATATTCATTATCTTTGTATCAAGGATTTCCACTTGCCGCTGGATAGTACCGATGAACAGATCAAGGCATTTCATGATAAATGTGCTGCTCATAAAGTAACCGGCTATGCTGTTGGACCTATATATATGAAGAGCGAAGCGGAGATCGATCGTGGTTTCGAGTATGCGAAACGCGTGGGTGTAAAGCTTATTGTGGGCGTTCCCAATTATGAATTGCTCCCTTATGTGGACAAGAAAGTAAAGGAATACGACTTCAATTATGCGATCCATCTGCATGGGCCCGATATTAAAACTTATCCGGATGCGACAGATGTTTGGGAGCATACGAAAGATCTGGACCCGCGTATCGGAATGTGTTTGGATATTGGCCATGATCTGCGTAACGGTTGTAATCCGGTGACAGACTTGAAAAAATATCATACCCGTGTGTTTGATATGCATATCAAAGATGTGACGGATTCATCGAAAGCTGGTGTCGGCATAGAGATCGGGCGTGGAAAAATAGACTTTCCGGCATTAATGAAAATGATGCGTGAAGTGAACTATACCGGAATGTGTAGTCTTGAATATGAAAAGGATATGAAAGATCCTTTCCTGGGTATAGCTGAATCGATCGGCTATTTCAAGGCGGTGAGTGATATTGTATAATTAGGGGCGCAAGTCATTGCGCCTCCTCTAATAGTAAAAAGTGATGAGAGTTGCATATTGTTTATTGAGCGTTTGCTTATTAGCCTCCTGTAGTTCTGTGAACTATGTGGGGATCGAGACTTACAACCCGGCCGAGATAACATTTCCCGGTAATGTCGGTAAGATCCTGGTAGTGAACAATGCTATCCCTCAACCGGACGATGTCGGGTGCGAGTTTATGTTGTTTGGCGAAAAGGTGGATACTTGCAGGGTAAAAGCCGATAGTGCCTTGTTTTATGCCTGTAATGGGTTAGGAAAAGCAATGGCTGATATCTCCTTTTTTAATGATGTGCTTCTCTATCATGATGCTATCCGTACGGATGATGTCTATTATGAAGACAAGAAACTGACGCCTGATCAGGTTAAGGCGTTGTGTGAGGAAACCGGAACGGACGCAGTGGTTTCCGTCGATCGTATATTGTTCGAATCAAAGAAAAATGTCGTAGCTTATTCGGAAGGTTATGTCGGAGGAGAAATTCAAGTGAAAATCTCCGGGGTTGTGCGTGGTTATCTTCCCGGCAGGCCGAATCCGCTGGCTACGGTTTATGTTGCCGATAGTGTCTTTTTTAATGAGGAGGCTCCCAATCTGATTATTCTTGACAGGTTCCTGCCTTCATCGGAAAACGCGCTGCGTGCTTCCGCAGAATATATAGGAATGAAAACCAGCCCGAACTTTGTTCCTCACTGGAATAGCGAGACACGCTGGTTCTATACCGGTATGGGGTCACGATGGAAGGAAGCTTCGGCCTATGCACAATCGGAGAAATGGGATAAGGCCGTTGAGCACTGGAAACATTTATATGAGAATTCAGGTAGTTGGAAGTCGAAAGCGAAAGCTGCATCTAATATAGCTCTGGGTTATGAAATGAAAAACGGATTGGAGGAAGCCTATGAATGGGCAAATAAATCAGGGGAGTTGTTTAAAAAGGGAGAAGGTGAAGACGGTAAGAATGCGAAACTTTTGCAGCTTTATATAGAGGTGTTGCGTAACCGGATTCGTTCAGATAAAAAACTTAACATGCAATTTGGAGAATAATATCATATATTCTCCGAATTATTATTACTTTTGACAGACGATTCGAAAAAAGAATAAAAAAAGAGTTATGAGTGCAAATAATGCAAAGATTCAGTCTGTCTTGGAGACAACATTTACTTCTGCCATCAACAAATTGACTGCTGAAGATTCTACCGGCTATTACAGCGATTTATATGTCCAGGCTGATCCTGAAAGCGGGGAATTGCAAATCTATGACGAAGAAGAACGATTATTGGATAAAGTAATTGTTTTCGATTGGGTAGGTTGTCCCTGTGAAGAAGAACAGTTCAATAAGCAGGTAGCCAACACTGTAAAATCTGTGCTGACTCTTTTAGTTGCGAAAAAAGTTTTTGATAGCCCTCATATAATGAAACCTTTCTCTGTCAGCCTGACGGATGAAGATTTCGTTGTAATAGAGGAACTTCTATTCATTGACGACGAGCTTTTACGGGCAGACGATCCGCTGTTGAAAGATTTAGATGCAGATTTAGATGATTTTTTAGCCAAACTTCTTTCAGATGTCGAATAGACTTTTTACCTTTGTGCCCGGATTGAAAAACAAGTAACAATAACAATATAGTTTGTTGCCGAAATAGCTCAGTTGGTAGAGCAATTCATTCGTAATGAATAGGTCGCCGGTTCGAGTCCGGCTTTCGGCTCTCTTTTCAAGTAAAATAAAAACAGCGGCTCTAAAGTCGCTGTTTTTTTATTGTCAGGTTTCTCCTGAAAAAGAATAATAGCCTTATAGAAGCAATATGTTTATAGCTTGAATTTGATGATCCTGACTACCGGATTGTCGTCTTCGACAAGTTTTTTCGCAATCTTATCTCCATTCCCAGCCAATCTTTTTCCATGATAAGCATCTATTACAGCTGATGCCTGAATCAGTTCGGCTACCATATTCCTGGTAATGGCGGGTGACCCTTCCGGCGACCATCTTCCCTGACTCCACGCTCTTGTGTCATATTCTGCATCCAAAATTGGAACTTTCTTTATTTCACCGGTTTTTAATTCATACATGAACGTGGGGATCGGTCCGCCCTTCAAATTATTAAAATCTAAAAGAAGTGTACCGATCAACATGTATTTATCAGTTGTAACAAGAGGAATCCATATATTCCGGGGCTCGGCAGCATGAGTCGATGGAGTGCGGGTTAATAAAGGTATTAGTCCTTTGCTTGGTGATAATTGGTAGAGTGTGTCGGACGATATATCTGCAATCATCAGATCCGGGCCATAATGTATGTTTTGAGGATAATAAATACCAAAAGCTCTCCACATATTGTTCTCTAATTTTTGAGGAATCTTGTTTGAATATCTTTCTGTAAAATGAATATCCAATACGGAAATCAGACTGCCGTCTTTCTTGGATACCAGGCGGTAAGGTGATGTTTTTGTTTTTTTCTCACGACCAGGTTCAATGATTACACCTTCATAAATGAGCAGCGATTCATCATCAAAATCAAATATGCTCATCTCATTATCGAATGTGTTTATTTTTAATGTTCGTTTGTAGTCACCCTTCAGGGAATAAACCTGAATGTACTGGGAACACACATAGATTTCCTCTTTCTTTTCATCAAAGATTGTTCCTACATTGATCCATGTGTATTCCTGGCCACTCTGCCCTTTATGGTTAAAGTGAGAATAAAGTTTCCCCGTATTACGATCGAAAACAAAGATGTCACCATGCCGGGTTTCATGTACAAGGATATATTTGTCGGTGACAGCGGAGAGTACAGCCCCATCACTCAATAAAATATCATCAGTCGTCTCGAGCGGCACATATTCAATATCAGCCATCTCTTGAAGACGCATCTTTTTTTGAGGATAGTTCTTTGAAAAATCAAATACCGGTAAGTTACCAGCTTTTGATTGGGCATTGATTATCTGACATCCCATTAAAATGAATGGAATTACTAAGAGGAGCTTTGTTGTTTTCATAGTATTTCTTTTTTATTGATGAATTGAACTTTATTACCTGATACTTTGTAAAGTTGCAAAAAATTATTCTCAATGAGCCGTATTCCTTTATTTTTATTATTTAATCGGAATGTTTTGTTTGGATATTTCGCCAAACCTGTCGATTCTTGTTATATTTGTAATCTGATTGATTATTATACAGATAAATAACAGACAAGCAATGAATGAGACCATACTGAACGGACTACTGAATCTATTTGCCATTTTTGCCTCTTCCGTACGCATTGAAAGGGAACAGGCCAGCCGCGCCGTTCATTCTTATTTGTCAAGCCATTTCGGAGTACGGTCCCATAAAGAATATATCGAACTGTATAATGCTTTACGCGATATGTATGACGATTCGCTCTTTGCACTGGACAAGGAACAGATCGTACGTAATATCTGTGAGCAAATGAAAGTGAAGTTACGGGCTGAGGAACAATTGCTTTTGCTGATCCGTTTTGTAGAATTTGCTTATACGAACAGTAAAGAAGCGGATGAGCATATGGCTCTTTTCCGTTTGGTAGCAGATATATTTGCTATTCCCCAGGATGAATTTGATGATTCGCTGGCTTTTATCACAGGCAGACCTTCCACCTCTTTATTGACGATCAGTGGTGAAGACGAGACCGACGGCAACCACATCTGGCGGAAAGGTATGGAGGGGATTATCCGTGTATTCTTTATACGCCGTTTTGATAAGCAGATATTTACTTATCATGGGTGCGGGCAGGTCTTTATGAACGATATTCCTCTTTCGCCGGATATGTTTTATGCCTGGCAGCATAGCAGCGTGTTGAAGGGGCCGTTGTTCCTTCCTGTTTATTATAGCGATTTACTTACCGTTTTCAATAAGAATGAAAAAAAGGAGATCGTTCGTCTGGCTGGGCGGGATATTGATTTTACGTTTAAGAACAGCCATAACGGACTGCATAATTTTTCTTTCAATCTGGAATCCGGACAGTTGGTTGCCATTATGGGGGGAAGCGGGGTAGGTAAGTCTACCTTGCTGGGTATTATGAATGGAAATATTCGTCCTGATCAGGGTACTATTACCGTGAACGGGCATCCGCTCGAATCACCCGAGGCACGCCGGCTGATCGGTTTTGTTCCTCAGGATGATTTACTGATCGAGGAACTGACGGTCTATCAGAATCTTTTATATACTGCCCGACTTTGCTTCGCCTGCCTTTCCGACCAGGAAATAGGGGAACGGGTAGATACCGTATTGAAAGAATTAGGTCTGGAGGAAATAAAAGACCTGGAAGTCGGATCCCCTATCCGTAAAACGATCAGTGGGGGACAACGGAAACGTCTTAATATCGCGCTCGAATTGATCCGCGAACCGGCTATCCTTTATCTGGATGAGCCGACTTCCGGACTTTCATCATCGGATTCGGAGAAAGTAATCATACTTTTGAAGGAACAGACGCATCGGGGTAAGCTCGTGGTGGTGAATATCCATCAGCCTTCATCTGAAATATATAAACTGTTCGATCGTTTATGGCTGTTGGATAAAGGCGGTTATCCTATTTATGACGGGAATCCGATAGAGGCTATTACCTATTTTAAACAGGCGGCAAAATATACCGATCCGGATATCAGCGTATGTAGTGCCTGCGGAAATGTGAACCCTGAGTTGATCCTGAATATCATCGATTCCAAGAAGATCGACGATTCGGGTAACCAAACTGATATCCGTAAGTTCACACCGGAGGAATGGCATGAAGAATATCTACGTTCACGTCCGTCTTTTTCGCAGGTGAGTGAGGAAGAACTGCCGGAAAATCTGCAGAAGAAGCCTTCCTGGTTCAAACAATTCATGATTTTCCTGGAAAGAAATATCCGGACGAAGTTGGCGAATAAGCAATATCTGGCCATTACCTTGCTGGAGGCTCCTTTGCTGGCATTGATCGTGGCACTTCTGACACGTTATGTGGACGGGGGCGAATATGCATTGCTAACGAATAAGAATTTTGTTTCCTATATCTTTATGGCTGTGATCGTGGTGACCTTCATGGGGTTAAGTATCAGTGCCGAAGAGATTATAAAGGACCGGACGATCCTGAAACGGGAACATTTTCTCCGGTTGAGTCGCAGCAGTTATCTGACTTCCAAGATGATTTATCTGTTGTTTATTTCCGGTCTTCAATCCTTCTTGTTCATAGCTGTGGGAAATGCCATCATTGGAGTAGGTGGGGAGATGTTCTTTATTTGGTGGAGTGTCCTGTGGGCTACTTCTTTCCTGGCGAACCTTACTGGTCTCATCTTGTCTCAAACGATGAGTTCGGTGGTTGCCATCTATATTACGATTCCGCTTTTGCTGATTCCTCAGATATTACTTTGCGGGCTGGTAATCAAGTTCGACGATCTGAATACCCGTGCTTCCGATGAGAACATTGTCCCGCTGATCGGTGAGATAATCCCTTCGCGCTGGGCTTTCGAGGCGCTGATGGTCGAGCAGTTTTGTGATAATGCCTACAACCGGACCTATTTCCCGATCGAAAAAGAAAAGTATCTGGCACAATATTATGAGAATGTGCATTTGCCGGAAGTCCGGACACTAGCAGAACAGATCGTAACCGTTGACGATCCGGGGAAACGGAAAACAGTTGAAAATGAACTGGCTGTACTAGCCCGTGCAGCCCGCATCGAACCGCGTACAGAAGGGGAGAACTATCTCTCTTATCTGGATAAGGTTGCAGCCGCATTACATCAACGTGCCCATAATTTTACGGCTTATCTGGATCAGGTACAACGTGAACAGAGCAATGAAAAAGGTGCGGAATGGTTGACCGAACAGAAAAAAGCCCATCATAATATGGCTATAGAGGATCTGGTGATGGGAACCGGCAGCCGTCATTTATATAAAGAAACGAACAATCGTATTTACCCGCTTGTCGGTACTGTTTATGTGGAACCGGATAACCGTTGGGGGCGTGCGGCCTTCTATAGTCATGAGAAAAACTGGGGCGGATTTTATTTTTCTACCTATAAATTTAATTTATTGGTTATAGGTTTCTTTGCATTATTAGCGATTATCGCTATATTCGCAGAGTTTCCCGGGCGTTTCTTTAAACAGGACGAAGGATGAAGTTTGAAATATAAATTATTAAATTATACAATATGAAAAAGAGTGTATTAAGCATGCTCGCCGTAGCAGCATTAGTGTTTGGAATGACTTCCTGCAACGGAGCCAAGAAATCAAACGAACAAGCCAAAGAAACTGAGGAAGCTGCCGTTATAGCAGGTCAGGCACCTAAAGATCTGTTAACCGAGGAGTTGAAACAAGAAACGATCAAATTACTGAAAGACATGCCGGATTCTGAAATCCCTTATCGTCTGACAAGTGGTGAAGTAAAAGTAAATGTAGGTGATGTAAAATATATGTTGCCGACAGCTAAAGCTGCCGAATTGAGCACACCGGCACAGAAAGCCCGTGCATTGGGAATGTATATGGCTGACTATAACGTGCTGAAAGCAATGGGACAGCCTGCTGCTGAAGTAGAAGCTGTAATTGCTAAACTGGCTACCGACCTGAATATCTCTTTCGTTCTGGATATCCTGAAAGAACAGGCTCCGAAAGATGCAACAAAAGAACAGGTACAGGCATTCCTTCAATCTCAGGAAGATAAAATCATCGAAAAGATGGCTGCAGAAAACAAAATCGACGTTGAAGTTGAAATGTTAGGTGCTGCTTCTGCCGAATATGCTTGTCTGATCGCTAATCCTACATTGGTAGTAAAAGGCGATGCTACATCTGCCGGTCTTTCTGCTAATATGGAAAAACGTGTTAGCATGTTGGAAGAAGTGGTTGCCGACCTGGCTAATTATTATCCCGACCTGAAACAACTGGGTGCGGCTATTTCACCGTTGAAAGAAAAGGTTGCAACTATTCAGGATGCAAGAGCTGCTAATGCAGAGATCACAGGTATCCGCGATTCATTGCTGAAATAAGTTATATATAATATAATGTATAGAAAAAGGCTGTCTTCCGACAGCCTTTTTTGTTTTTATCCTTTGTAAGCGATCGATAGTAATGTTATATCATCCGATTGTACGGCATCTACGACAAATTCGCCAACTGTTTCGGTAATTTTATCTACTACCTCTTTCGGTTTCTTTCCTGCCAGTTCCCGGCAATTATCGAGTAACCGGCGTTCGCTGTATAGTTCGTGTTTCTTGTTCATCGCTTCCGTTACTCCGTCGGTGTAAAGGAACATATTATCGCCGGGAGCGAGTTTCAATTCTTTTTCGTGATAAGTGGTATCGCTCATGGCTCCCAGTATCATGTCATTGGTTGTCGGGACTTTTGAAACGGAACCATCCTTCTTCATCAGAATCGGTGGATTATGTCCGGCGTTGCAATAAGTAACGATGCCCGTTCGGATATTCAGAATACCGTAGAATACGGTGACGAACATGTCATTCACACTTTCCTGGCAGAGAATACTATTGGAGCGTTGCATACACAAAGCAGCGGAGTTTTCGGTAAGTGCAATGGCACGTATCACCGTGCGGCTGATTGCCATAAAGATGGCAGCTGGTACCCCTTTGCCCGATACGTCGGCTATGACAAATCCCAGCCGGTCTTCTCCGATACGGAAAAAATCATAGAAGTCGCCTCCCACATATTTTGCGGCACTCATATAGGCATACAAGTCGAACGATTTCAAATCCGGGAACGGAGGAAACGTCTTCGGCAGGATCGTTTGTTGTATTTCCTGAGCCACATGCAAATCATTCTGAATGGATTCCAGTTGCGTATGTTCTTGCTGGGCCTGTTTGATAAAGGCGATCTGTTCGGCAGCCTTTTCGATGGTCCGTTCCAGATCTTCCAGGTTGATCGGTTTCGTTGTGAAGTCGAATGCTCCCTGGTTCATGGCGCTTCGGATATTTTCCATATCGCCGTAGGCCGATACCATAATACATTTGAGTGCCGGGTTGCGCATCTCGTTGATTTTGGTGAGCAAGGTCAGACCGTCCATTTCAGGCATATTGATATCGCTCAGGATCACATCGAAGTCTGGTTTGGCAAGCAACATCTGGAGTGCTTCCAGTCCGTTGTGGGCAAATGAAAATTCATATTCGCCTTTCTTTATCTTGCGACGAAAATATTGGGTTAACAATATTTCCAGGTCCAGTTCATCGTCTACACTTAATATTTTTATAGCCATAGTAGCGTTGTTTCTGTAATTATTGAATCGGAATGGTGATAGTAAAACGAGTAAACTCGTTGGGTTGGGATTCCAGTTCTATCGTTCCGTTATGTTTTTGTTCGATGATCGATTTAGTGATGGAGAGACCTAAGCCTGTCCCTTCTCCCAGTGGTTTGGTAGTGAAGAACGGGGTATAGAGTTTCTCTTTAACTTCGTCTGTGATACCAGAACCGTTATCTTCGATCGTGAGGCGCACTTTATCACCGTCTTTCTTCAGGCTCACTTTAATGGTCGGTTTGTAAGGTGTTTCAGTCGCACCTTTCGACTTGTTGAATACAGCATAACACGCATTATTCATCAGATTGAGTACTGCGCGGCTGAAATCCTGCGGGATCACCTTGACCAATTGAAGCGTATCGTCGTATTCTTCTTCGATAGCAACGTTGAAGCTCTTATTGTTAGCCCGTACCGCATGGTAGGAAAGCCATACGTATTCTTTGGTCAGTTGACACAGATTGGTAGGAATATATTCATCGTCCTTTCCGCGTGAATAGAGCAGGATGCCCCGGATAACGCTGGATGCCCGGTTGCCGTTCTCTTCAATCTTGTTCATGTTGCCTTTCAGATCCTCCATGATTTCCCGGAGTTCTTCGTCAGCATCTGTCGGCAGTTTGTCTTTCAGTTCGTCCAGTACTTCTTCCATATCCTGCAACAACTTGCACGATAGTTTGCTGAAGTTGATCACAAAGTTGAGCGGGTTCTGTATCTCGTGTGCAATACCTGCGCTCAACAGTCCGAGTGAAGCCATCTTTTCCTGTTGACTGACTTGTTTTTTCAGACGTTCAATTTCTTGTTTGCTGTTATCACTCATTGTTGCTCTTTTGATAAATGGGAATAGAAATCATGAACTCAGTGAAGTTGTCCTTCTCACTCTTAACGATGATGGAACCATGATGGTTCAGGATAACTTCCCGGCAGAGGTACAAACCGACACCTGCTGCTTCGGCAGTAGGTTTAGTTGTAAAGAACGGTTCGAATATCTTATTCTTGATATTATCTTCGATACCGATACCGTTGTCACGGATGCTGATATAAATCGTTCCGTTCAGTCTCTTCTCCACCTGGATCGTGATGACCGGGGAGAACTCTTCTTTCTGTAACTTTTTCAGCAATGCATAGATACTGTTTTTCAACAAGCTGAGCATTACTTTGTTCATTTGTTCGATATCTATCTCTGCCATGGCTGGTTCTGCCGGGCATAGGATATCGATCTGTATCTGTTTACTTTCGATCTCTTCTTTGAACGCTTTGCGGATCACGTCTACATTCACTTTACAGAGTTCGCAGATATTGGTAGAAGTGGCATTGCCGTTCCTGTCTTTCAACAACTCCTCCATCGCTTTCACGATCCGCACGGTGTTGCAGCCATGCTCATTGATTTTTTGCAGGTTGCTGTTAATCATATCGAGTATTTCGATGCTGTCGGCATAGTTCTCTTTCGACATGACCGCCTGTTCTTCCGTGATGTTAGCCTTCAGGTCTTTGATCAGGTTGGCGGAAAGTCCGGCAAAGTTGTTGATGTAGTTGATCGGGTTCAGGATACGGTCGACCAGTCCTTGTGTCAATTGGCCGACGGTTGCCAGTTTTTCTTTGCGGACAAGTTCGTCCTGTGCTTTAGCCAAAGCATCCAGGGCATCAGAGAGTTTTTTGGACTCATTCAATACCTGGTCACGTTGGATACGGAGTTCGATGGTCCGTTCTTCCACGATCTTTGCCAGGTATTCTTTTTGCTTCAATTGTTTGCGAAACCGTCCTTTAATGATATAGAGGATGATAATTGTTACAATCGTGAGACCGGGAATCGTATCCCAGTCATAATAAAGACCGAGGATGACTGCTATCCATCCCACCAGTGTCGCTTTCTCAATGATCCGTAATTTCAGCTTGAGTGCGCTTATCTCTTTGATGTCGAAGTCTGCCATATCAATGAATATCTTTTGTCATTGTGAGTATATTTTTTCCTGATGAACGGGAATAGGTGACTTCTGTCATCAGTTGTTTGACCAGATAGATCCCGAGACCTCCGATAGGCCGCTCTTCCGGCGGGAGGGTAATGTCGGGTTCCTTCATTTCCAGCGGATTAAAAGGTGTACCTTTATCGGTGATGACGATCGTCAGCTGTTTGTTCCCATAGTTCATATCGATGCGTATATCCTGATCTTTTTTATCCGGGTAGGCATATAATATGACATTGGTCACCACCTCCTCGAGAGCCAGTTTGATTTGCATCGTCAACTGCTCTTCCAGTCCGTAAGCGGAGGCGTGCAGGTCCAGAAACTCATACAAACGGGTGAGCTGCTCCAGTTTGTTCTTTATGTGTAACGTATTTATCATCTGCCGGTACGGGGCGCTTAGGATTCGATGGCAAGGAAAGAAGAGAAACCGGTGATATTCAGAATCTCTATGATGTCCTGTTGCAGGTTTCTCAGACGGAAAGTACCGTTTTTTGCTTTCATACCTTTCTGCAGGGTCAACAGTAAACGAAGTCCGGCGCTACTGATATAAGTGAGTTCCGTTCCATCGAGTACTACAGTATGTACATCTTCTGCAAGTATTTTAGTGATCTCTTTTTCAAAATCAGCAGAAGTAAGCGTGTCTAACTGACCGGAAAGGTTGATGATTGTTTCGTTTCCGTTTTTTACTGTGATCTTCATATATTGTTTTTGTTCTGATTTCTATTACAACAAAAGTATAGATAATCATTTAGTTGGACAAGTTATTTAGGGCTTTTGTACGGATCATAACGGAAATAGGCGGAAGGTATATAGGTTGGTCGTATCGGTATGCCGATATGTTTCACTTTTCGTTGTGATAACAGTGCTTTGCCACGATGATGTCATAGCAGTGCCAATACTATGGCACAACACTGCCACAGTAATGGCAGAGTTTTGCCAAAGCATTGGCAGAGTCCTTTCTTCAGGCCGAAAATCCTTATAGGTAAGGAGTCCGGCCTGACAGCACTATGTACTATTTCCTGATCAACCGGCTGATACCTCTCGCTATCTCTCCGATCCAGAGAACCAGGGAGCTTAAACCGATAATGACACCCCAGTCTTTCAGGGATAAAGGCACTACGCTGAACATCTCTCCGCCGAACGTAACGATCAGATACTGGCCGATGATGATCAACAGGGCGACGAACAGGAAGCTCTTGCTTTCTTTCAGGTTTGCAAAAGCGGAACGGCCTTCCATGAATGCTTTCGCATTGAACATATTCCAGAACTGAAGCATCACGAAGAAACTGAAGAACCAGGATAAGTCGTGCGGCGTTAATCCGGTCTGGGCATGGAAGTAATATAATACGCCCATCAGGATCACAACAAAAGCGATACCTACTCCGAAGATGTTGTAAGCCATCGGGCGGGTAATGATAAAGTCGCCGTTTTTACCACTGCGGCGGGGTTTATCTTTCATTACTCGCTCGTTAGGAGGTAATGATGCCAGTGCTCCGGCGGCAAATGTATCCATGATCAGGTTTACCCACAACATCTGTGTGATGGTAAGCGGCGATTCGGTGCCGAACAGGGAACCCAGTAATACGATCAGACAAGCGGCCACATTGATGGTAAGCTGGAATAAAAGGAACTTCTGTATGTTACGATATAAAGAGCGTCCCCACATGACGGCACGGGTAATGCTGCCGAATGAATTGTCCAGGATGGTAATGTCGCTGGCTTCTTTGGCAACAGAGGTCCCGTCACCCATAGACAAACCTACCTGGGCGGCTTTCAAAGCCGGGGCATCGTTCGTACCGTCGCCGGTTACGGCAACGACAGCACCTTTTTTCTGTAATAATTGTACCAGGCGTTGTTTGTCGGTCGGACGGGCACGGCACATGATCTTCAGGTCGAGCACGCGGTCGAGTGCTTCTTCGTCCGTCAGTGCTTCGAATCCGGGGCCGGTAATAATGTTGCGGTCGGTGTCTTCCGGTTTCCATGTACCGATCTGACGACCGATCTCACGGGCAGTACCCGGTGTATCGCCTGTGACGATCTTGACATCGATACCGGCATTCAGACAGCTTTGTACGGCTGCCGGAACATCTGCACGGACAGGGTCGGAGATGGCTACAATACCTAGATAGGTCAGGTCGGTACCATGCAAACGTCCGTTGACGAAATAAGCATCATCCTTCCCGTCTTCAATGATCTGGTAAGCAAAGCCTAATGTACGCATCGCCTGGTTCTGATAGTCCAGTAATTGTTTTTCGATGTCTGCCTTGCAGGCTTCAACCGTTTTGTAAGTACCGTCGGCTGCCACCCGTTGGCAGTTGGCTAGAACAATTTCGGGGGCACCTTTCACATATAATACTTTTTTACCTGACAGAGGCGACTGTACCACTGTGGCCATATACTTCCGTTCGGTAGAAAACGTAAGCTGTGCTAAAACCGGGGCTTCTTCCCGTAATGTCAGATAGTTCTGATTCTGACTGTTCAGCCAAAGCAGTAAAGCAGCCTCGGTTGGATTACCTAGTGTTTTCACCTTATCTTCCGAGAAGTCGAGATAAGCGGTCGAGTTAACGGAAATGCCTTCTTTGATGAGGTTGCTCAACTCGTCATCTCCCAATTTCTGATCTTTGAGATTGTAGAAGTTCGTTTGGTAAACCTGCATCTGGTTTTGTGTCAACGTACCCGTTTTATCCGTACAGATCACCGTTGTCGCTCCCATGGTCTCACAGGCATGCATCTTGCGGACCAGGTTGTTCGTCTTAAGCATGCGGTTCATGCTCAGGGCAAGACTCAGGGTTACACTCATCGGCAGACCTTCCGGAACGGATACAACGATCAGCGTTACTGCCACCATAAAGATGTTCAGAATATGCGAGATCAAGTCCATCACCGGCATACCGGAGGATGTCATCAATAATTTTGCGAGTAAGGCAATGAAGGTAAGTCCGGCAACCGTGTAGCCACCTTTGCTGATGACACCGGCAAGCCCTTTGAGCTGTATCTGTAGCGGTGTTTCCACGTCGCTTTCTATCTGCGAGCCTTCATATACTTTTCCGTAGCCGGTAGCGTCGCCAACCAGCTCGACTTTCATCACTCCATGTCCGTCGACAACCGTTGTGCCGCGCATTACCATATTGGATGGATAGGTCGCTTCGTGATCGAACTCGGCTTCGTTGGTGGTTTTGCTGATGATCGGTTCGCCTGTTAATGTCGATTCATTGATCTGTAGAGAGATAGCTTCCAACAGATGACCGTCGGCAGGAACTTCCTCTCCGGTTTCCAGTACGACGATGTCGCCGACAACGACTTCTTTTTTAGTTACCTGGCAAATATTCCCTTCACGGATCACTTTGACGAACGTATCGTCGTTTACGGTATTCAATACATCGAACGCTTTGTTCGCTTTCATTTCGAAGAAGAACCCGACACACGATGCCAGCATGATAGCAAAGAAGATACCGATCGGTTCGAGGAAGGCTGTAAAACCTTTCGCTTCCGGTCCCCAGCAATGTACACCGGCAATAATCATGGATAGCAGCCAGGCTACCAACAGGATCTTAATGATCGGGTCGTTAAACTTTTCAAGGAACTGACTCCAGAGAGAGGCTTTCTCCGGAGGTGTGAGGATATTTTCGCCGTGGAGGCGCCTGCTTTCTTCAACTTCTTGTTTGGTTAATCCCTGATACTGATGTTTTTTCTCCATAAATTTGTTTAATCTGATTCAGAAAATGAGTCAGCAAATTACGTAAAGTTGGCGGACATACGCAAGTGCTTTGGTTTTTAATTGATGATGTAATTTATTATTTTATGTGCTAGTATTTTAGGAAAATGGCAGAGTAATGGTTTGTTAACCTCTTGTTGTGTTAAATTAACGGGTTGGATATAAACTTTTGGCTTCTCTAATTGTCTTATATATAAAAGGAGAATTGTGTGTTAGTATTTAAGGTTATGAAGAATGTTAGGTTATTTTGGTTAATAGGGATTGTCCTTCTATTTGCAGGGCAATCCCTTTATGCTCAAAGTAAAAAAGAAAAGAAAGAGCAGAAAGCCAATGAAGTGAAAGAATTAATAGATAGTAAACGGTTTACAGTGAATGTAAATCGTGCGATACCCATGGGAGGACGTTCGGTTAATCTGACTTCTCCCTACTCTTTGGAAATGCGCGGTGACTCGGTTATTTCCTATCTTCCTTATTTCGGAAGGGCATATTCGGCTCCTTATGGTGGCGGTGACGGGTTACGTTTCGAAAAATCAATTACCGATTATCAATGTTCTTTTAATAAGAAAGGAACCGCTCAAATACAGTTTCGTACCCGAAGCGATGACGATACGTTTGCATTTAATGTGCAGGTGTTTTCAAATGGCTCCGCGACAATCAATGTGACGCCTGTCAATAAACAGAACATCACATTCTATGGGGAACTGGCTCCTGAGAAAAAGGAATAAATAATCGTCCTTGCCGTGCATTTCTTTCGGCAATACGCTTATTGACCTTCGCTGTAAATTCGAAGTTCTTAAGTCCCCAGTCGGGAGCGATCAGCAGCTCTTTGGGGGATTGCGATACAAACCTCTCTACTACAATAGAGGGGTTTAATTTTTCTATGAAGTCGATCACCAGGTCGATGTATTCGTCGACCGTGTACAGATGGAACTCTTCCGGGTGTTCGGCATATTCTTTCGCCATGCGGGTGTTGCGTATCAGTTGCAGTTGATGTAGTTTCAGCGTCGTGACCGGTAAAGCGGATAACCGGTCGGCATGGTGTATTATTTCTTCCCGGCTTTCTCCCGGCAAACCCAGGATCAGGTGGGCCCCCGTATAAATACCTCTTTCCGCTGTTCGCCGGATGGCTGTTTCCGATTCTCCGTAGGTATGTCCGCGGTTGATGCGAATCAACGTTTTGTCCAGCGTGCTTTCCAGTCCGTATTCTATCATCACGAACTTTTCTTTGGAAAGGTCTGTGAAATAATCCAGTAGGTCATCCGGCATACAGTCCGGACGTGTCCCGACGATCAATCCGACCACGCCGGGGTAGGATAACGCTTCCTCATACTTCGCTTTCAGCGAGCTCAGTTCGTCATATGTATTGGTATAAGCCTGGAAATAGGCGAGATACTTCATTCCCGGATATTTACGGGAAAAGAAACGGATACCTTCCTCTAATTGTTCGGTCACACTCTTTTCCGTATGACAATATTCCGGGCTGAACGTTTGGTTATTACAATAAGTACAACCTCCCCATCCCTTCGAACCGTCGCGGTTCGGACAGGTAAAGCCTGCGTTTATAGAGATTTTCTGTACTTTATAAGGGAATACTTTCCGTAGGAAATCTCCGAAATCGTTATAAGGTTTTACGTTTTCCATGCGGCAAAGGTAATTTATAATGGTTAATGACCAATGTCCGGTGGTTAATTTAACGATAAAATATCCCGGAAACGCTATCCGGGTACATAATTTACCTTTAACGGCTAAGGGTTTACCATGAGAAAATACTACCTTTGCAGCCTATTCAAAATAAAAAATAGTATTCATGAAACGATTGGGTGTTGGTTTCTTGCTTTCATTGGCGATAATAGGAAGCGTATCTGCTCAGAATGGGAGCAAGCGTGTAGATTTAAAAGAAATTACAGATGGAAAGTTCCGTCAGGTAACCGCTATTGGTGAAATGCGGTCGTTACCGGATGGTGAGCATTATACGGCAATGAATAAAGACCGTAGTATGATCATTAAATACTCTTATCGTACAGGTAATCCGGTAGACACTTTGTTCAATGCCCGGACGGCCCGTGAATGTACGTTTGATGATTTTGACGGCTATGATATCAGTAGTACAGGCCATCATATACTGGTTTGGCGAGACACTGAGCCGATTTACCGCCGTTCTTTCAAAGCGATGGTTTACGATTATGACGTACGGCGTAACTATGTGAAACCGTTGTCCGATTCGAAAAATAAACAGATGATTCCGACTTACTCGCCGGACGGACGTATGTGTGCCTATGTGGTGGATAACAATATATGGGTTCGTAAGTTTGATTTCGATACCGAAGTACAGGTAACTAAAGACGGTGAACTGAACAAGGTGCTGAACGGTATTACCGATTGGGTATATGAAGAAGAATTTGCCGTTACAAACCTGATGGCCTGGTCTCCGGACAGCGAATATCTGACTTATGTCCGTTTCGATGAAAGTGAAGTGCCCGAATATTCCATGCAGATGTACGGCAACGGCCTGTATCCCGGATATTACAATTTCAAATATCCGAAAGCTGGAGAGAGCAACTCGAAAGTAACGGTTCATTCTTACAGCGTAGCAACGAAAGATATCAAAGAACTGAAAATACCGGTGGAAGCGGATAGCTATATTCCCCGGATCACGTTCACAACTAATTCGGATCAGTTGGCTGTCATGACTTTGAACCGCCAGCAGAATCTTTTCAATATGTATTATGTAAATCCGAAGAGCGGCGTATCCCGCCTGATCCTTCGTGATGAAAATAAATGTTATGTCGATTCCGAATGGCTGACTTCTATCCATTTCAACCCGAATGGATTTACGTATGTGAGCGAACAGGATGGTTATTCCCATATCTACTTGTATTCGCCGACAGGAGTTATGCAGCGGCAGGTGACGAAAGGCAATTGGGATGTGACCCGTTTGATCGGATATGACGGTGTTGCCAAGGTAGTATATTACGAGTCGGCAGAAGAAAGCCCGTTGCGCCGTTCTGTCTATAAAATAGACCAGAAAGGTGTCAAGACGAAGCTGTCGGAAAGCGAAGGAACGAACAGTGCCGACTTTAGTGCTAACTATGCCTATTTCGTAAATAACTATTCGAATGCCAACACGCCTGCCGTGATCACCGTAAATGAAACGAAGTCGAAGAAAGTGTTGCGCGTGTTGCAGGACAATGCTACTTTACGCGAAAAACTGGCAAGTACATCATTCTCTAAAAAAGAATTTTTCAAGGTGCATACAGCTTCTGATATAGAGCTGAATGCCTGGATTGTAAAGCCGGTGAATTTCGATGAATCGAAGAAATATCCGGTACTGATGGTGCAATATAGCGGACCTAATTCGCAACAAGTACTGGATAAATATGGTTTTGACTGGGAACATTACCTGGCTGCGAACGGAATTATCGTAGTCAGCGTGGATGGCCGGGGAACCGGTGCACGTGGTGAAGCCTTCCGCAAATGTACATACCTGCGGATGGGCGAATTGGAATCCAGAGACCAGGTGGAAGCCGCACAGGCTTTGGGCAAACTGCCGTACGTCGATGCAAAACGCATTGCCATCTGGGGCTGGAGCTTTGGCGGATATAATACATTGATGTCGATGAGCGTGGGTAACGGTACATTCAAGGCCGGTATCGCTGTCGCTCCTCCGACAGACTGGAAATATTATGACTCGGTATATACCGAACGTTTTATGCGTACGCCTAAAGAAAACTTCTCGGGCTATGCTGCAACTTCACCGATCCGGCTGGCAAAAGACTTACAAGGTAAGCTGTTGCTGGTACACGGAACTGCTGATGATAATGTACACTTCCAGCAGACGATGGATTATGCAGAAGCATTGGTACAAGCCGGTAAACAGTTCGATATGCAGGTTTACAAAGACCGTAATCACAGTATTTACGGAGGAAATACCCGATATCATCTGTATACCAGGATGTCTAACTTCTTATTTGATAACTTATAATGTCAGAACATGTGAGAAAGCCGGATTGGTTAAAGATCCGGCTTGGTGGGAACGAGCAGTTTACAAAGACGAAAAGTATTGTTGAGTCGCATTGTCTGCACACCATTTGTACGAGCGGCAAATGCCCGAATATGGGAGAATGCTGGAGCCGGGGAACGGCCACGTTCATGATAGCGGGTGAGATATGTACCCGTTCCTGCCGCTTTTGTAATACGCTAACAGGCAAGCCGTTGCCGCTGGATCCGAAAGAACCGGCCAATGTAGCGGAAAGTATTCGCCTGATGAACTTAAAACACGCAGTGATAACGTCGGTCGATCGTGACGATCTGCCCGACCTGGGAGCCCGGCATTGGGTTGATACGATCCGGACAATCAAAGAAGTAAACCCGGATACGACGGTAGAAGTCCTGATTCCTGACTTTCAGGGACGCCTTGATCTGGTCGATCAGGTAGTGGCAGCCGCTCCCGAAATCATATCGCATAATATGGAAACAGTGCGGCGTATCAGTCCGCAGGTTCGTAGTGCCGCCAAATACGATGTCAGTCTGGCTGTCCTGTCACGCATTGCAAAACAGGGTGCTACGGCAAAAACCGGTATCATGGTCGGCCTGGGAGAAACCCCCGGAGAGGTATACGAACTGATGGACGATGTGCTGGCAGCAGGTGTTTCCGTATTAACAATTGGTCAATATTTACAACCATCCAGAAAAAATATTCAAGTAACTGAGTATGTGACCCCCGAACAGTTTAATGTCTATAAATCAATCGCTTTGGATAAAGGATTTCGTATGGTAGAGAGCGCTCCGCTGGTTCGTTCCTCTTATCACGCTGAAAAGCATGTTTAATAGCGAAAACTTTTAACACATTGGGTTGTTATATATTTAAAGTGCGAAGAAAGGGGGAAAGGGTATGAACAAAGTTAAGAAAGGTTTAGACAATCAAGCCATTGGTCTGTTGCCATTGTTGCTTTTTATGTTCTTGGATAATTATTTTTCTTATCTGTTGTCTTTCATTATCGGTGTTACCTTTTGTTTTGTATGTATTTTTCTTTATCAGGTATTGAGTAAGGATAAAGTGTATCAATTTTTATTGTTACCTTCAGCTATTACGCTGGTGTTGTATTCTGTCTTTCTCTGCCTGAAGCTGGAACCCGTACTATTCATTTATTCTCCGTTGATTACGGAGGTGTTGTTGGTGGTGGTACTTGCGTTTATCGGTTTTAGCCGGCGCTCTGTACTGAAAAAGATAAGAACATCGACACACCCGACTTACAAACGGACTTTGATGCGTACTACGTTAAATGAGTTTTATTTCATTGCCCAGTTGGTTCAGAATTTGTATACATTACATCTATTTGCCATTTTGGTATACAGTATCCTGCCGGATACGATGCAAAGTGTGCGCGTGGAACGTTTCCTTTACAGGGAACTGGGGGTATTGATCGGAGTACTGGTCATTCTTTATGAACAGATACGCTTATCGTTGATGCAAGGTAGTTTACAGAAAGAAATGTGGTTGCCGGTGTTGAATGACGGAGGAAAAGTCATCGGTTGTATTGCGCGTTCGGTCAGCCGTTCGTTACCGAAGAAATACTATCATCCGATCGTCCGCGTAGCAGTTATCCATAATGGAATGCTTTATTTGATGAAAAGGAGTAAAGATGCATTCGTATCACCGGATACGATCGATTATCCTTTCCATAGTTATGTACTATTCAGGCATAGTATTGAAAGTACGGTGCGTGAATCGGTAGGTGAACTTGCTGGACAGCAGGATGTGAATCCTCGTTTCCTCATTCGTTATACGTTTGAGAACGAGAAGGTGAAACATCTGGTATCGCTTTACGTGATCTGTCTTCGTACGGAAGATCAGCTGAGTCAATGCAAGCGGGCAGGCGGAAAACTCTGGACTGCCAAGCAAATAGAAGAGAATCTGCATACCGGCGTATTCAGCGAATATTTCGAGCAGGAGTTCTCTTATCTTCAGAATACGATCTTGTTGGCAGAAAACTTCTGCTGTGGCAAATAACCGGGTATCCTTTAACGGATACCCAGTTCGATCACTTCGAGGTCTTTCATATTTTTGCCGTCGATGACGAAGCGGACCAGGGTACGAACCTGATGGAAACCGCTTTTACCGGCGGCGCCTGGATTGATATACAGACAATTCAGGTACTTGTCAAATGCAACTTTAAGAATGTGCGAGTGACCCGCTATGAACAAGTTCGGGCGGGTATCGTACAATTCTTTGCGGATAGCCGGGTTGTAACGGCCCGGATAACCGCCTATATGCGTCATCATCACATTTACGTCTTCTACTTTGAAATGAGCTACTTCGGGATATTCCAGCCGGAGTGATTGCCCGTCTATATTTCCATATACTGCCCGGAAAGGCTTCAATGCAGCCAACCGTGCCGCCAGTCCGTCCGAGCCTATATCACCTGCATGCCATATTTCATCGCATTCCGAGAAATATTCTGCATATTTATCATCCCACCAGGCATGAGTATCTGAGAGAAGTCCTATTTTAATCATATTTGTGTTGTTATGTTCATGCTGTTGTCTAAAACACTGCAGATATCTTCTTGATATTATTCAATTTTTCCAGCAAAGAACTGTTTTTGCGTGCCATCTGCATATTATAATCAGTCTGCATTCTTACCAGCAAATCGGCATTTATGCCTAAAGCGGCTTCTAATAATAATGCAAACTCGATGGTTATTGGACGTTTTGCATTCAACACTTCATTTAAGGCAGAATAGGACAAGCCGAACTTTTTGGCAAAGTCTTTTTGTTTTATCTCTCTACACTCCAATTCTTCTTTAACCAATTCACCAGGATGATAAGGACGGAATGATTGTAAATTATTAGCTGTTATACCCATAGCTATTATTTATAATGATTTGTAATATCAACTAAAGAACATATCTCAACAAACATTTGATGGCTGGTATTTGTAATTTCTCGAAATTCAAGTCTGTATTGGTCGTTAATCCGTAAAGAAGAAATCCCTTTTTTGTCACCTTTCAATTTTTCGTAGTTCAAAGACCTGTACTGATATAAATCTTCTATTTTTGACGCATTTAATAAGGCTTTGACGCATTTCAAATATCCATTGACTATCTGGGGTTGAAACCGATGTTTTTTATCATCGGTTTTTCCTTTTTCGTAAAGTTCTGCCAGATATTCTTTCTCAAATTCTATGTTCATGTGATTGCTCTTTGATTTTACAAAGATATTATAAAACGATGAAGTTCGCAAAAATAGCGAATCGATATTGTCATAAGCTTTCTTCTGTTTTTGGAAAATTGATTGTGGCAAAATGGTTCTAAATATCTTGTTTGTGTCTTTTTTCAAGGGATATAGCGAATATGTGAATTATTGTTCTTATATTTGGGTGTTTGCAAAGAAGTATTCATATAATTTTAAAACAATGCCTATGGTATAAAACTGTCTAAAAGACATATTAAGATATAAAAAACGTAAAGTTTATTTAGAGGGATCTGAAACTTCCACAATTATTCAATTACCCCTCCAGGATACGCTAGACGTCCACGTTATACGTGGGCTTCATTGTTGTATTGAGGGGTAAAGGCTGTGGAAGGCCTCAGATTCCAATACAAAACAATGAGTCCACGTTTTTTTATTGGTCTTCCCTTCTCTCTACTTTGGACTCCCGGCGGGTAGCCGGATATAAAACCTTGTTTAGTACTATTCCTTTCCTATAGGATTCTGATGTAGCAACGCGAATGTTGCCGAATGAATTATTATGAAAAGCGGACACCGATTTGTAGCAAGAATGTGCGATGAATGTCATTGACCTGTCTCCGCATTGAAATGTTGTCTTGCTTATTTTGTTCCGCAAATAAATCAAATTTATTATTATTTTAAACAAAATGGATCGAGAGAAGAATGTGTCCCATTTACTGGGAATTTTATGCCTTGTCGTAGCGTTGCAGTTTTTTCCTGCACAAGTATGGGCGGAGACCAATGTACTTCCTGTTGTTAGCCAGCAAAAATCGTATGCTCTAACGGGGAATATCGTGGATGGAAAAGGGGAGCCGATAATCGGAGCCAATGTTGTGTTAAAAGGTTCTGCGACTGGTGTCGTGACCGATGTGGATGGGAATTTTTCAATGAATGTATCGGAGAAAGATGTCCTGATGATTTCTTATATAGGATACAATTCACTGGAAATTCTGGTAAAAGGGGAGAAGAGCTTGAATATCGTAATGAAGGAGAATGTAGAATCATTGGATGAAATCGTGGTTATCGGTTATGGTACAATGAAGAAAAAAGATTTGACAGGTTCCGTATCTGCCATAAAAGCCGATGAAATTACGGCCTTTACCGTATCCAATCCTATTCAGGCTTTGCAGGGGAGAGTTCCGGGAGTTGTCCTTTCACAGAATACCGGAGATCCGTCGGGAGATTATTCGATCCGTATTCGAGGGGTTAATTCGATCAAAGGGGATAATTCTCCGCTTTATATCATTGACGGAATACCTGCTAGCACGTCTTCTATCAATACATATGATATCGAATCCATGGAAATCCTGAAAGATGCGTCGGCTACGGCTATTTACGGTTCCCGTGGAGCGAATGGTGTAGTTTTGATAACGACCAAGAAGGGGAAAACCGGGAAAACGACAGTTTCTTACGACTTTGAATATGGCTTCCAGAAGCAGATAAAAAAGTTGGATTTAATGAATGCTCAGGAGTGGGCGCGGTTTTATAATGAATATCTGGTCAATGCAGATATTTTGAGTGAAGCTCCTTTTTCCGAAACGGATATTGCATCAATGGGGAAAGGGGTAGACTGGCAGAATGAAGTATTTCAGAATGCTCCTATCTCGAATCATAATATTAATGTATCGGGGGGAACGGATAATTTGCGTTATTTCATAAGCGGTTCAGCTATGATGAAAGACGGCTTGATCCATAACAGTTCGTATGATAAATACAATTTACGTTCGAGCCTGGATTTGAAAATGAGCAAGATGGTCAGTGCTTCGTTGAACATGGGATATTCGCTGATAAACCAGATGAACCAGTCTGACGGAGGAGGTAACGGAGGTTCTTCTATGATCGGTGCCACTTATTCTGCCGCACCGGTATTTTATCCGTACGATGAAAGTGGTAATTATAAGGATTTGCGTTCCTGGTATTCCTGGTCGTCGCATGAAATCAAGAACCCCATTTGCATGGCTTATGAGGCAACTTACAAGACTGTTACGAACCTGACGAATATCAATGCCGCTATCAACTTCCAGCCGATCAAAGGCCTTTCTGTGAAAGCGACTTTCGGTCTGGAAGGTTCGGATTCACGGTATGACGCTTATACGACTAAAAAGTATATTTACCAGAATAATTCCGCATCCGTGAACCATAAACGGTCTACCAATGTGATAAATGAGGATATTGTGAATTATGACTTTGCCGTGAATAAAATTCACTCATTCAATCTGATGGGTGGTTTTACTTATCAGCAGAATGTTTATAAATCGATAGCCGCATCCGGTAATACATTCCTGAGCGATGTCCAGCAAACAAATAATCTGTCTTCGGCAGGAACGGTCAACACTCCTTCTACCTCTTATTCCAAATGGGCGTTGATGTCTTATCTCGGACGTATCAACTATTCTTTTAATGGTAAATATCTGGTGACAGCCAGTTTCCGCGCGGACGGATCGAGCCGTTATTCGGCTGGTTCGCGTTGGGGATATTTCCCTTCGGGAGCTGTGGCATGGAGAATATCCGAAGAGCCTTTTATGAAACAGTTTGAAAAAGTGACCAATCTGAAACTTCGCCTGGGATATGGCCGTACAGGTTCGAGCGCCATCGACCCGTATATGACACAGAATTTATTGAATACAGGAAAGACGGCGACAGGAACTGAGAATGTACCCTACTATGCGCCAAGCAGCACTTTCCCGGAAGATCTGAAATGGGAGACAACGTCTCAATGGGATGTCGGTGCCGATCTGGGCTTGTTCAACCAACGGTTACGTTTTACAGCCGATTATTATTATAAAAAGACGACTGACCTGTTGAATACGGTATCGTTGCCGTCTTCATCCGGATATTCATCGACAGTCCGGAATATCGGAAGTATGAGTAATCGGGGAGTCGAACTTTTGGTGGAAGCGGATGTCGTACAAAAGAAGGATTTTGGTTTTACAGTCCAGTTTAATATTGCACATAATAAAAATAGAGTTGAAGAATTGGCTGGCGGAGATGATATTTTAGGTACGACTTACAGTAACTATGGTTCCGGTTCTATAACCATTATTCGCGAAGGAGAACCTTTAGGGGCGTTTTATGTATATAAAGATGCCGGATTAGATGAAAAAGGCTCTCTTTCTTATGTCGATATGAATGGTGACGGTCAATATACGGATACGGAAGACCGGTATATCGCGGGATCGCCTTTTCCGGATTTTACGTATGGTTTGAATTGCGGCTTTCGCTATAAAAACTGGGATTTCAATTTCTTTCTGCAGGGAAGCCAGGGAAATGATGTCTTTAACTTGAGCGAGATGAGGAATTATTCTTATGGTCAGGGTATGAATATCGAGCGTAAGGTGTATTATGAAAGTTGGAGGGAAGGACAGGATAATTCTCATGTCGCCTATCCGAAGATTGAGGCGGTCGGCTCTTTGAAGTACTCAGACCGTTTCATCGAGAATGGTTCTTATCTGCGTTTGAAAAATGTCAGTCTGGCCTACAATTTCCCTTGTGAAAAATGGAGTACCCGGAATTGGCTTAGTGGTATCCGGGTGTTTGTAAGTGCCCAAAACTGGTTGACCTTTACCAAGTATAACGGGGTGGACCCGGAGGTGAGTTCAAAAGCGAGTGATGTCAATGCCGGTATCGACCATTTGACTTATCCGAACAGTAAAACGTTTTCAATGGGTTTAAGTGTCAAATTTTAAAAATCAGAAACAATGAAAAGTAAGTTGTTATTATCAATAGTGGCCTGTCTCTTTGTTTTTCAGGCGTGCGACAATTGCCTGAATGAGACGAAATATACATATTCGATTTCGAGCGAAACATTTTATAATACACAGGAAGAAGCGAATGCTGCGGTATTGGCTCCGCTGGATGTGATGCGGTCGGCTTATAATTCTAATTTTTTCGCTACGCTGGAAATCAATACGGAGTACTGTTATCCGAAAGGAGTTTACCAGACTTACAAAGCATACAACGGTTTTGTAAATTCTACTCATATCACGCGGAGTGAATCTAACTGGACGAATTTATATAAAGCGATCATGTATTGTAATACCGCGATAGAGAAACTTCCGGCAGCAACGGAGATGACCGAGACGGAAATTACAGCCTATTTAGGGGAACTGAGATTCCTGAGAGGATTCAATTATTTTAATTTAGTCAAATATTGGGGTGGAGTCCCTCTGAAAACCGAGGATAACATTACGATATGGGATGTGCCCAAAAGCTCGAAGGAAGATGTTTATGCTTTTATTATCGAAGACCTGAAATATGCGTTGGCTAATTGTCCGGATAAATCCAGATATCTGGCGACGCCGAATAAAAATGTGGTGAGAACATGTCTGGCTGATGTGTATATGCATACGGGAAACTATGAAGAAGCCAAAACTCTGGCTGGGGAAGTGGTCAATAGCGGAGTTTACTCATTGGTACAGGTCGGTGCTTCAAGGGATTTTGACAAAGTATTCGGGTATGACCTGACAACTTCGACGGAAGAGGTGTTTTATATCAAGACATCGCGGACAGACGGTAAAACCTGGGATTATCTGTCTTATACATCGCATCCGAAATATGAGATAGAACCGGGCAAGTTGATGTTGAATGGGAATGGATATTTTACGCATTATACGGATTTGAGAAATCATGTGATATCTACCTGGGATAAGAATGATCTCCGTTATGCGCTGAATGTCGGCTTTTATATCTTTGGAGCTGATGCTTACGGAGAGTACACCTGCCTTTTGACAAAGTATTGGGATCCGAATTCACAAGGGGGAGGAGCGAATGTTTCTATTCCGTTGATCCGTTATCCGGATGCAATGCTTATTTTTGCTGAGGCAACGGCACGTGTTGCCGGAGGGCCTACAGAAGAGTCAATCGAAATGCTGAATCAGCTTCGTCGTCGTGCTTATGGATACGATCCTAAAGTCCCGGATATGGAATTGGATTATAAATTATCGGATTATAAAACGATGGATGACTTTATCGATTTGTTGATCAGGGAAGAAACCTATGAGCACTTCAACGAGGGGAAACACTGGGATTTTATCGTCCGTTTGGGGAAAGCACAGGAACTGGTAGGAAAATATTATAATGTGGAAGACGGTTCATGGACGGAAATTAAGGAAAGACATTTTTTGTGGAAGATTCCGGATTCCGAATTCAACTATAATAAGGCGATGAATCAGTCTACCGACCAGAATCCGGGTTATACTTCTGCAGAATGAGTAAAATGTTAAACTTAAAATAGAGAATAGGAATGAAAAAACAGATTATTAACGGAGGGCGTATATTTTTTATGCTCGCGTTTATGTGGATAGCAGTCTGTCTTGTGACATCATGTGGCAACCGTTCGGAAAAGGAACATGTACGTCTTCTCTACTGGAACATACAAAACGGGATGTGGTCCGGACAGGGAGATAATTATGACGGTTTTGTCGAATGGGTTAAAAAGCAAAATCCGGATATCTGTGTCTGGTGTGAAGCTCAGACTATTTATAAGACGGGTACAGCTGACCCTATGGAGGCAGCAGATCGTTACCTGACAGATAATTGGGAGAAACTAGCCATGCGATATGGACATGCATATTGGTATATAGGTGGTCACCGTGACAACTATCCCCAGGTGATAACATCTAAATATCCGATTAAAAATGTCTCGCGTATTACAGGGGCGGAGCCGGACAGTGTCGTTACGCATGGCGCTGGCTGGGCGCAGATCGAAATCGGCGGACAAACGGTCAATGTGGTAACGCTCCATACCTGGCCGCAAGCTTTTGCTTTTCGTGCCGAAGACCAGGATGCCAGCAGAACGGAACACGGAGGAGACAAATACCGGCGTATGGAAATGGAGTATATCTGTAAACAAACGATCGGATCAGTTCCCGGGGCAGCTGGCCAATACTGGATGATGATGGGAGATTTTAATTCGCGGTCACGAGTTGATAATACGGTTTACAAATATCCGGAGGAAGATACTCGCTTTTTAGTGCATGATTATATCCGTGAGAATACCCCTTATGTAGATGTGATCGCTAAAAAGCATCCCGGCGAGTTTAAGACCACGACGGGGGGAGAGGCGCGTATAGATTTCGTATATTGTACTTCTCCGCTATATGAACGTATTGTTGCTGCCGATGTCGTGACCGATACTTACACAAAACCGGTGCGCGATCCGGCTAATCTTTCAAACTTTTGGCATCCTTCCGATCATCGTCCCATTTTGGTGGATTTTGAATTGGAAAAAGGTAAATAAAAAGTGATAAGAGCTCATATTCGTTGGATTTTATAGAATTATGAGTTAAAAAAGAGGATCGGACAGCTCTTAACAGGGGTTGTCCGATTTTTGTATAAGTATCTATTTCTTTTATTCTGCAAAAGTCTCTATATTTACGCAGCTAAGAATAGAATACGATGGAGAATTCATATAAATACTTTAAGCGCGACATTAGTTGGCTCTCTTTCAACTACCGGGTTTTACTGGAAGCGGAAGACGATGCGCTGCCTATCTATGAGCGGATTAAATTCTTGTCTATCTATTCTTCCAACCTGGAAGAATTTTACGAAATACGTGTGGCGGAGCATCGTGGGGTGATCATGAAAAAGAATTTCACCGAAGAAAGCGGTGCCGAGGCCGAAGAAGTGTTGACCGAGATAACAGATGAAGTGAACCGCCAGCAACGGGAGTATTACCGTATCTTTTCGGAAAAGATACTGCCGGAGCTGAATCGTCAGAATATTTATCTTTATCAGGGAAGCGAACCCGAACCTTTCCATGAAGAGTTCGTGCATAACTTCTTTAATGAAGAGGTCTTTCCGTTCCTGTCGCCCGTCATGATACAGGCAGGAGATATCCGTACATTTATCCGCGACCGCCGTTTATACCTGGTGATCCGTATGATAAAGAAGAGCAAGCGGAAGTCGGAAGGCGACCAGGCGCCTGAGTACCATTATGCCCTGATGAAGATCCCTTATGCCAAAGTACCCCGTTTCATCGAGTTGCCCCAGCACGAAGGGAAGTTTTACATCATGTTCATCGACGATATTATCCGGGCGAATCTGGCGAATGTATTTCCGGGTTATGAGATAGACAGTTGTTATAGTATCAAGATATCCCGCGATGCCGATATTTATCTGGAGGATGAGAAAGGAAATATCGTGGAAAGTATCCGTAAGAAGGTAAAGAAACGGAAGATCGGGGCGCTGAGTCGTTTTATGTACGACCGGGCGATGCCGGAAGATTTCCTTTCTTTTATATGCGATGCTTTCGGTATTACACGCGACGACCTGGTGGTTGGCGGGCGTTACCTGAATTTGCAGGACCTTGCCAAATTGCCCAATCCGAAAGGGAAAGAGTTGGAACAGAAGGTCCCGGCACCTATGCGTGTACCTTATCTGGATGAGAAAGGTTCTGTATTCCGGGCGGTGAAGAAAAAAGATATTTTGTTGCATTTCCCTTACCAGTCGTTCGATTACCTGATCCGCTTTCTGATGGAGGCGGCTTTCGATCCGAAAGTGGATGAAATAAAAATCACCCAATACCGGGTGGCGGAAAATTCGGCGGTCATCAATACGTTGGTAAGTGCTGCACAGAATGGGAAAAAAGTGACGGTTTTTGTAGAACTGAAAGCCCGTTTTGACGAAGAAAATAATATGAGTACGGCCGAGCGGATGGAGAAGGCGGGGATACGTATTATATATAGTATTCCCGGATTGAAGGTGCATGCTAAAGTAGCTGTTATCATCCGGAAAGATTCGGAGGATGGGAACAAACGGCGTGACTTTGCTTACCTCAGTACCGGAAACTTCAATGAGAAAACGGCACGTGTCTATTCCGATATGGCTTTACTCACCTGCAATGACGAGATCATTACGGATATAAACAAGGTGTTTGCCGTGTTGGAAGGTAAAATGTCGGAGCCTACTTTCCGCCATTTGCTGGTGGCGCGTTTCAATATGGTTCCTGAACTGATCCGTATGATCCACCGGGAGATCGAACATGTGAAACAGGGACGTAAAGGACGGATCGTCTTGAAGATGAACGGTCTGCACGACCAGAATATGATCAATGAGTTGTATCGCGCCAGCGAGAATGGGGTGGAGATCGATCTGATCGTGAGAGGTATCTGTTGCCTGGTTCCCGGCCAGCCTTATAGTGCAAATATCCGGGTAACACGCATTGTCGATATGTTCCTGGAGCATTCCCGTATCTGGTATTTCTATAATGACGGCAAGGAAGATGTCTATCTGACATCGGCAGACTGGATGCGTCGTAATCTGAACCGGCGTATAGAAACGGCTTTCCCGATACTGGTCCCGGAGATCAAACAGGAAGTAGTCGATATACTGAAGATACAGATGCGCGATAATGTAAAGGCTTGTCTGATCGACGAACAGTTGCATAATAACTTCAAACATAACGATGAGCCGGTGAAAGTCCGTTCGCAGTTGGCTATCTATGAATATCTGAAAAATAAATCGTGAATGGAATTGATATTGTTTTGTTTCTGCTGGGTGGCGCTGATTGCCGGTGCCGTATTGGGCTATATTATCGGTGTCCGTATGGCACGCAGCAAAGAACGTCACCGGCTTGTCAAGGAAAAGATCAGGAAGAATAAGGTGGCTATTTATCATTATCAGAAAGAAAAATACGATTATATCGGGCAGATAAACCGCCTGGAAGAAGATCTGCGTAATCTGGCGGAAGAATCGGAGCTTTATAAAGAACGCATCGCCGATCTGGATTATTACCAGCGGAAAGTTCGGGAAAGCGAACAGATCATCGAACGTCTTTCGGCCGCATCGGAAGAGACGATCGAGTTGCCGACAGATGCTTTTTCTTTATTGATCCAGCTCAAACAGGATCCTGTCCGTACCAATCTGACCAAGGCGGAGTGGAGCGAATTGCTTCATACCACCGATCTTCTTTTCAACAATTTCCTGACGGAACTGAAACAGAAATCGGGTATAACCCGCCATGAAGAAGAAATTTGCTGCCTGATCAAATGGAACTTTCCCCGTAAAGACCAAATGGCTGTTTTTAATAATACCACCGATGCCCTGACCAAGTCGAAGAGCCGTCTGAAGAAACGGTTACAGCTGGATGATAAGACGGATTTGGACCAGTTTATCCGGCTGTATCGATAAATTTTGATCCGTAATCTATTCTAATTGTCCTGCAAAGTGTATCTCCTATAGAATATATTTGTTTGTATTTTGTTGATATATAGTATTTTGTCGTTTTTCTTATTTGTCCGGTACTCTTTCTTCCTCTCATTCTTTTTCCCTCTTACCTTTGCTGCCATAAACAATTAACTCTGAAATGGAATAAAGAATAATGCTTATGAGAACACAATGTCTATTTACCGTTTACCTGTTAGGATTACTGACTTTAATGAGTTGTAATAGCTCCATCGTAGAGAAACGCGCAACCGGTCTGCCTTATGAAATTCTGGTCGTTATGACCAGGGAGGTGGGAGAAAGTGAAGTTGGTGAGTTGATAAAAGAGCAATTAAATGCTTCGGTAGCAGGACTTCCTCAACCGGAACCCTCCATGCGGGTTACTTTTGTTCCCAAGGAAACATTCAATGGTTTGTTGAGATATGTCCGTAATATTCTTATTATCGATATTGATCCGGCAAAATATACGATGGTGGCGTTGAACGGTTATAAGGATGAGTGGGCAAAGAACCAGGAAGTGATAAAACTCAATGCTCCGTCCGTCCATGAACTGGTGACTTATCTGACATTGCATGATTCTGATATAGTCAATCATTTTTGCAGTATAGAAAAGGGACGGCGTATCGCTATTTTAAAGGAGCATTACAGTAAACTAGCTATGGATAAAGTGCAGGAAAAATTCAATATCCATATCAATGCTCCTGAAGATATGACTTATTATAAAGATACCACCGATTTCCTGTGGGTATCGAATAATGCTAATACCGGGCGTGTTGATTTGCTGGTGTATTCTTTTCCGTATACAGATGAAAATACGTTTACGGAGGATTACCTGGTAGCTAAGCGCGATTCTGTTTTGAAGCGAAATCTCCCCGGTGCTTTCCCCAATTCATATATGGTAACCGAAACACGTGCCGGTCTGACTTATGAACCTATCATGCTGCATGAAAAATATTGCGGTGTGTTACGTGGCCTGTGGAAGATGGTAGGCGATAAGATGGGTGGTCCGTTTGTCAGCCATGCCTTTCTGGATACGAATAAACAACGTGTGATTGTTACCGAAGGACTTGTCTATGCTCCGGAAACAACCAAACGGAATTATATACGCAAGATAGAGGCGGCACTTCATACGGCGCGTCTGGATACGATATCGAGATAGTTGTTAGAGTTCGTTCAGGTGGCACTCTTCCACTAACGTTAGTGACACATCCCCACTAACGTTAGTGTCACACCTTCACCAACGTTAGTGTTGCACCCTCACCAACGTTAGTATCATACCCTCATTAGTACTATTGAGGCAAAGGCATTACCTTTTCTGCTGGTAGTCAATTAGCAATAATACCTGTTCGGGTATATATCCGGTACGAATACGCCATTCCTGCGGATAAAGGTTATTGGCACGGTTTCCGAGATGTTTGACAAAACCTAAGGGAAATCCCTGGTAGCAGACCAGCACGTACCCTTTTTCTATTTCGGTGGGGAGAAGCAATGCTTCTTTTTTCAGGTATTTGATGGCATCATCCCAGCTTACTTCGGCACAGGTGAAAGCATCTTTGTTCAGTGCCGTACTTAACGCCAGCGAATGGGCCGGTAAAATATCTTTGCCTTTTATCTCTCCGATGCGGATTCCGGCAGATACGATTCGCAACCGGGTGGATAGCAGTTGCCAAGTGTCATAGTGGATGGCCGGTATGGCTTGTATCGTATCATTGAATATTTCCATCCGGAAGCTGTCAGGCTCCTGTATCCATTTATTTACAACAGGGGGAATGATGGGAGTGGCTTTCCCTTTATCCTTCTTGTTTTTACTTTTAGGACGGATTATTTCATCGACTTCGCCGGTTGCTTTACGCAGGGCGGCAAGGAAGAAACCTTCTCCTTTTGTTTTATGAGGGAAGAAACGGTAGACCGGGTGTGCATGGCGTAACGGTCCGGTGATCTGCCACTCATCTTTGGTGGGAATGGACAGGGCTTCGGCTCCCAGTTCCTCTATTATATAATGTATATTATCTTCGTCTTCTTCCGTATTGTAAGTACAGGTACTGTAAATGAGCAGTCCGCCGGGTTTGAGTGCATTCCATATATCGTGGATGATACGGCGCTGGCGGGCGGCACAAAGGTTTACGTTTGCCACACTCCATTCGCCCGTGCTGTCGGTGTCTTTGCGGAACATTCCTTCGCCGGAACAGGGAACGTCGGTAACGATCACATCGAATAAATGTGTCAGGCGGCCGATCTCTTCCGGGTCGTTGTTGGTGACGATGCTGTTCGGATTACCCCATTTGGTCATATTTTCAGCTAGGATATTGCTACGTGTACGGATCACTTCGTTGCTGACCAACAGGCTTCCTTCGGGTAAAAGGCTTATCAGGTGAGTGGACTTCCCTCCCGGGGCGGCACAAAGATCCAGGCACTTGACCGGTCCGTCTACAAAGGTGCGAATGGCTTGTTCCAGAAACATCGACGAAGCTTCCTGTACATAATAAGCTCCTGCATGAAACTGTGGATCGAAGGTGAACGAAAGCCGTTCAGGCAGGTAATAGCCGGTTTCGCTCCAGGCGACTGGCGATGTTTCGGGTGCCTTTGTCCCTTTACGCTGATTTATACGGATACTAACGGGTACGTCCGCTTGTAATGCGGCTTCCAGTTTGTCATAATCTTCGCCCAGCAAGGCACGGGTACGTGTAATAAATTCGATAGGAAGTGCCATCTTATTCTGTTTGTTTGGTGCAAAAATACTAACTTTGCAGAAAACTAACAGTATGCAAGCATCGCTTTTCCTTATACCGGTTACATTGGGAGATACCGAGCATCGCCGGGTCCTCCCTGAATATAATCGTGAAATTATCCTGCAGATAAAACATTTTATTGTCGAAAATATACGTACCGCACGTCGTTTCCTGAAAAAGACGGAACCTTCTATTGTAATAGACGATCTGACTTTTTATGAATTGAATAAGCATACTTCTCCGGAAGATGTTACCGGTTATCTGGCTCCGTTGGCAAAAGGCGAGCATGTAGGTGTGATATCTGAGGCTGGTTGTCCGGCTGTTGCCGATCCGGGAGCGGATGTAGTGGCGATTGCACAACGGAAGAATTACCCGGTTGTTCCGTTGGTAGGACCGTCTTCTATATTAATGTCGGTGATGGCTTCCGGTTTCAACGGACAGAGTTTTGCCTTTCATGGTTATCTGCCCATCGATGCATCGGAACGTACCAATACGATCAAAAAGCTGGAAGGGCGTATTTATTCGGAAAACCAGACACAGCTTTTTATCGAGACGCCTTATCGTAATAATAAGCTGGCGGAGGAACTGATCCGTACCTGTCGCCCCTCTACTAAGTTATGCATAGCTTCGGATATTACGTGTGAAGATGAATATATCCATACTCGTCCGGTGAAAGATTGGGCAGGGAAAGTTCCTGATCTGAGTAAGAAACCAACCATCTTTTTAATTTATAAATAATCTGTTATGGCAACTTTTCAGGCACATGAAACAGCAGTGATTGATCCCGGCTGTACGATCGGGGATGATACCCGTATCTGGCATTTCTCTCACATTATGTCGGGTTGTACGATCGGTGAACGGTGTAATATCGGGCAGAATGTTGTTATTTCGCCGGAAGTCGTCCTGGGCAATAACGTAAAGGTGCAGAACAATGTATCTGTTTATACGGGGGTGACTTGTGAGGATGATGTATTTCTGGGACCTAGCTGCGTCTTTACGAATGTTATCAATCCGCGAAGTGCCGTTAACCGGAAAGATCAATATATGAAAACGCATGTAGGTAAAGGAGCTACTATCGGAGCGAATGCAACGATTGTTTGCGGACATACTATCGGAGCGTACGCTTTGATTGGTGCCGGTGCGGTGGTTACTAAAGAAATTCCGCCTTATGCCTTAGTCGTTGGTAATCCTTCCAAACAAATAGGTTGGGTGAGTGAATATGGGCATCGGCTCTATTTTGATGGGGATGGATTGGCTGTTTGTCCGGAAAGCGGGGAAAAGTATTTACTGAAGGATGGCGAAGTTGTTCGTATCGGATAAAAGTAAAAAGGCGGAATATTCCCGCCTTTTTATTTTTTATCATGTAAATCGTTATTTCTCATTTAACCATCTTTGGCCACTTGGTGTCAACAGCCAGATAAAAACAGCTACTGATACAACAATACATGTTATGCATAAATAAAGAAATGTCATAAATTACTCCTTTCCTTTAAAAAATAATAGCAAACTTAGCATAGTAAGACCTATAACAGCTAATAGTCCAAACGCAAAGATAATGATTTTATCAATATTGAAGTTTAATACATTCGTTAAAATAAGACCTCCGAATATCAACTTGGTGAGATCACTAATGTATTTACTGGCTTCCAGATAAGCAGCCTTTTTGGTTTTCTTATTTATCCGTGTGAGAAACTTTAGTTTATCGGGTATTTTACGCCGATGAATCGTAGTCGTATTTTTCATAGCTTATTCGTTTTGTTAATGATGTTGGCAAATGTATAAAAAGAAAGGCGGATAATCAACTATCCGCCTTATAAATATCTCTTAGCAAGCCTTCAAACTCATATCGAGACTCTTGACCGAATGGGTCAGTGCCCCGACTGAAATAAAGTCTACACCACATTCTGCATAGTCGCGCAGTGTATCGAATGTGATACCGCCTGATGATTCGGTCTCGAAGCGTCCGCCGATCATTTCGACAGCTTTCTTTGTATCTTCGATATTGAAGTTATCCAGCATGATGCGGTCGATACCTCCCACGTTCATGGCTTGTTGCAACTCGTCGAAGTTACGTACTTCAATTTCAATTTTCAGGTTCTTGCCTTTTTCTTTCAGGTAGTTCTGTGCACGGGTAATGGCCTGTTCGATGCCACCGGCAAAGTCCACATGATTGTCTTTCAGCAGGATCATATCGAATAGTCCGATACGGTGATTTACACCACCGCCGATCTTAACGGCATCTTTTTCCATCATACGCATACCTGGAGTCGTCTTACGGGTATCCAATACGCGGGTTTTAGTGCCTTCCAGCGCTTTTACGTATTTGCGGGTAGTCGTTGCGATACCGCTCATGCGCTGCATAACGTTCAGCATCAGGCGTTCTGTTTGCAACAGAGACTGAACTTTTCCTTCTACTGTAAAGGCGATGTCACCTTTTTTTACTTCGGCACCATCATTGATAAAGATTGTCATTTTCAGTTCCGGGTCGAAGTCGTGGAAGATACGCTTAGCCATTTCTACGCCGGCCAGTACACCATCTTCTTTAATGATAAGCTGGCTTTTTCCCATAGCAGTATCGGGAATGCAGCATAAAGTCGTATGATCACCGTCGCCTATATCTTCGGCAAACGCTAATTTAATTAAGTCATCAATTAATTGATCCATTTGTTATTCTATTCTGATTGATTGTATAATCGCTTTGTCGCCGTCGGCACGGTAAGTAATGTTTACACGATATTCGCCCGAAGCGGTCGGAAGTTTGCCGACAAAGAATCCGGCATCTTTTTTATCTGCATGGTGTACCACCGAGAATCCGGTCGGTTTGTTGTTCCCGAAGAAAGTAGACAGCATTTTGACGGCTTCGCTTCCGCTGCACTTTTTAGATGAACCGGGGAGAGCCATATCTACTTCCTGATCCATTGTTCCGGTCAGTGTAGAGGCATTTCCACCTTTGAAGGCATTCGATATAGGGGTAATATCGGTTGCCATGACGCTCAAAAATGAGAATACCAATGCCAATGTAAGTAATAATCGTTTCATAAGCTATCTCCTCTTTTTGTGAGTATTATCGCACAAAGGTATGTATTTTTCCTGTAAATTAGCGCCTTCAACACTTAAAATGTAAATAAATGAAAATTGCGCTGGTCGTAATAGGTAAGACCGATGCCGGTTATTTTGTAGAGGCAATCAATGAGTATAAGAATCGTTTGGTTCATTATATCCCTTTTGAACTGGAAGTTATTCCTGATATAAAGAACGTAAAAAATATGTCTGAGACCCAACAGAAGGAGAAAGAGGGAGAGTTGATATTGAAAACATTACAATCCGGGGATTATCTGGTTCTGCTGGATGAGAAAGGGAAGGAGTTTACTTCCATGCAATTTTCTACTTATATAGAAAAGAAAATGCATACGGTGCCGAAGCGGTTGGTGTTCGTTGTGGGAGGACCTTATGGCTTCAGTGAGACTGTTTATAAGGCCGCTTCGGAAAAGATTTCATTGAGCAAGATGACTTTCTCGCATCAAATGATCCGCCTGATCTTTATCGAACAGATTTATCGGGCGATGACTATTCTGAATAATGAACCTTATCATCATGAATGATGTAAAGTATTTATATGTTGTTTCTGAAAAGGATTGTGGATTAAAGTATGAATTATTGTTTATATATGGAGAAATGTTGTATATTTGAGTTCGTGTCGTTGAAAATCAGTGGAAGAGGCTTTTTATTTAAAACATAAGTATTGTTTGTCCGTTTTGTTTAACCTTTTAATTTGAAATTATCTATGAAACAACGATTGTCTTTTTTTATTATTTTCTGGTTTCTCCTTATTGGATTTTCATGTGAATATGAAAATCAAGAAGAAAATGATGTTGGGCAGGATGTGATTGATTTGTCTTTAATATCAGCCTTTAGAGATATTGATGGTGGGGAACTCCCGGAAGTTACGGTTACTGCTCATTGGCCACGTGTTGAAGAACCTGTACCTGATATAGATCCAGATGGAAATATGCCTGACACGAGTGATTCCAGGCCATGGTGGGAACCTCCTACCGGTGGAGAGCCAGCTGGAGGAGGAGGAGGTCATTCTTCTTCTATAGGTAATGTGATATTATCAACTAATTTGCTAAAAAGATTTCCCGGAGGCTCTAATCTGAGTAAGGCAGACTTGACTAAATTAAATGAGGAGTATAAAAGATTACTATTAGAATGCGTTTATAATTCAATAGATAATTATATCTCTTCACATTGGAGAAAATCAGGGCAAATTAAAATGTATGGATCACAAATAGGATTGGCATCATTGGATTCTAGAGGTAATTTAAACTTTTATGGTAGCGATCAAATTACTGCAACTAATTTAGCTCATGAGTGGATTCATGCCTATCAGATGGCTTTTAATCCGTCCACCTCAAATTTGAGTAATGAGTATGTTGGTATGATGGAGTTTGAATTAGCTCTTTTTCAAGATTTAATATGTTATGCAAAGAGCGGGTATACTTCATTATCTAGAGGTGATGATTATTTCCCTGGAGGTTCTTGTTGGATAAATAGTTTGAAAGGTAGTAATCGTGGTAGATACTATTATGAGCAAGGATATATGAAATGGCTTGAATCTATATGTGTAAATAATCAGTTACCAGTGAAAATTGATCAAACGATGTATTTATATTGGGCACGAGTTTTTGGAGGTCATTTGGGTTATTCAGATAGAGGTTATAATTTCCAAAATAAAGAATATGGGACTAAAACTCTTGAAAGTCTATTAGATATGGCAGCAAGAAATTGTTTTAAATAATAAATAAAATCATCATGAATAAAGTAATAATTATATTATTGTTTTGCGTATCTATATTAAAAGGATATACACAATCTGATTCTATAAGATACGAAGAAATGTTTTTACAGAAGTATAAAAATCCTGATAAGGAGCAAGTTAGAGGCAAAAATAATGTATATAATGTAGAGAAATTTGACTCTTCATTATTTATTTGGAATACGAAATCTATTTATGTGGATGTTGCTCCTGATTACCCAACCGGATTTATGGATGAAATCGTATTACTGAATAAAGAAGAATTGCATGACTATCTAAAAAAACATTTTTTTCAAAACAATTCCAATGAATCTGCTACTAAAGTGAATTGCCTCAAGATATATATAGTGTCGGACATGAAAGGGAAGATTGTAGAAGTTTATTTCTCTTGTAAGGAGGATATAAATATATCAATAGTAGAATTGGAGAAGATTGAAAATGAGATAAAAAACAGATGTCGCTTGAGTTATAAATCAATAGATTCTTCTCCTATTCAAGCAAATTATCTAGATTGTGTATATGAGGTGTGCGAATGAAAGAATATATAAATACCCGGAAGTAAAAACTTTTCCTATAGAGGTTTTTACTTCCGGGTATTATATCATTCCTCTTTTTACTCTCTGGTTTTTTGAAGCAGCAAATAATCCAGAATAGTCATCGCTGCCATCGATTCGACAATCGGTACGGCACGCGGAAGAACGCATGGGTCATGGCGTCCGCGGGCTTTCAGGACGGTTTCTTCTCCATCCATATTGACAGTTTCCTGTTCCATCAGTATCGTTGCGACCGATTTGAAAGCAACACGGAAATAAATATCCTGTCCGTTGGAGATTCCTCCCTGGATACCTCCCGAATGATTGGTGTGGGTATTGATATGTCCGTTATCATTGAAGAAACGGTCATTACGTTCGGAACCGCGATATAATGCGGCTTCGAAGCCGTCGCCATACTCAAAACCTTTGACGGCATTGATCGTCAGCATCGCATGTCCGAGTGCCGCATGTAACTTATGGAAGACCGGTTCTCCGAGTCCGACAGGCGTCCCTTTTATTACACAGGTGATCACTCCGCCGATCGTGTCCCCTTTTGATTTGACTTCTGCGATAAGCTTTTCCATTTCGGCCGCTTTATCCGGGTCCGGACATCTTACATCACTTTCTTCTGTCAGGTTCAGATCGTAATTTTTATAAGATCCTTCCAGTTTGATAGGACCGACCTGCGAAGTATAAGCCTGAATATGAATCCCTTTTTGACGTAATGCCAGTTTGGCAATGGCTCCGGCAACACACCGGGCGATAGTTTCACGAGCAGAAGAACGGCCGCCACCACGAGGATCGCGAATGCCATATTTTGTCTGATAAGTATAATCGGCATGCGAAGGACGGTAGACCGTCTTCATATTATCATAATCGGATGAATGCTGGTTTTTGTTCCAGATAATAAAACCGATCGGTGTACCGGTTGTTTTTCCTTCATAGATCCCTGAAAGAAATTGAACTTCGTCATCCTCTTTACGTGGCGTCGTAATCCTTGACTGACCCGGTTTACGACGATTTAATTCTTGCTGTATGAAAGCTGTGTCCAATTCGATACCAGCCGGGCATCCGTCTATAACACCTCCGATTCCCGGGCCATGTGATTCTCCGAAGGAAGTTAGCCTATATATGTTTCCGAATGTATTCATATCTTATAAATGAAATAGGGGATTAAGAATAATATGGCTTAAAAACAGAATGAGGAATGCAGAATCTCTTTCATTCTTCATTCCTCATTCTGCTTTTTTATTTTATAATTAGTGGCAGCTGCCGCATCCGCAACCACCTTCGTGATCGTGATCTCCGCAATCGCTTCCGCAGTCGTCGCATCCGCAACCACATCCACCGGCGGGAGCTGATAATGCTGCGATTTCTTCAGCTGTCGGTTCGTGAACATCGATCACTTCACCGCTGAAGTGCAGAGTTTCGCCAGCCAACGGATGGTTGAAGTCCATCACAACAACATCGTCTTTCACTTCCAGAACAGAACCGTTCAGGCGGTTACCGTTTGAATCCATCATAGGAACGGTGTTACCTTCTTTGATAACCTCTGAGTCGAATTTTCCTTCTACTTCAAAGATGTTTTTCGGCAGATCCAATACATGATCTTCCACATATTCTCCGTATGCGTCAGCCGGAGCGATAGAGAAGTCGAACTTGTTGCCTACTTCCAGGCCTTTCAAAGCATCTTCGAAAGCCGGGAGCATAGCACCTGTTCCGAAAATGAATTTCAAAGGAGTTTCAGGCACTGCTCTTTCCATCAACTCACGCTCTTCACCTTCTCCTACGTTCAGGTCGTATGTAACCGCAACGAACTTATTTGCTGTAATTTTCATTTTTAAATGTATTTGTAATAAATAAAACGAGGACAAATTTACGTATAATTTCCGACTTATCAGGTTATTCTTTTAAAAATAAAGATATGTAATGTTTTCAGGCAGAATATAGTTATCTTTGTCGGCTGAATAAATAAAAGATTTTGTACTTATTCTATTGTTACAGTATTTGTCGATAGGTTAATAAAGTCGTGTTTGCTAATGTGGTTTTCTAAAGGGATAAATTTTTTCTTTCCGAACGGAACGGAGAGCAGAAAATTGATAGGTCTGTTTTTCGTTTTTTTGTTTTTGAAATTTATGTGGTTTAATTTGCTTTGGTGCATGTTATCCACATTTACGCCATTCTCAAAGGTTGAAACTTATCTGGATACTATTCTGGTTTCCTTGTTCTTATTATTGCCTCTGGTTTGTTTTCGTGCCGTAAAGACAACATGGGTTATATTTTTCATACTCGATGGTTTGTTTATTTCAAACCTGATGTATTTTCGTACCTATTTTACAGCAATACCATTGGATAGCTATCTTTTGGTCGGTAATTTGTCTGATTTTGCCAGTAGTGTATTGGACTCCTGGAGAATGGTGGATTTGTTTTTCCCTTTATCTACAGTTGCAGCAGGAGTTTTGTGGTGGCGTAATTTCTATCGGAAGCCGGAGAATAAAACGGTTGAACAACCTAAGAGGGGGCGGACTTTTGTTCGTTATATTGCTTTGGTCTGTTTGATAGCTTTGGTTCCTGCCATTCGTCTCTGGAGTCAGAACGGGTTCAAGGTTGCCTATGAAAGATTGCAGGATGCTTATTTGCACACCTGTAATATACCGATGTACACGATATTCGGTTCTCTTTATTATGATTATACCTGCGACCATATAGTCTATACGGAGGAGATAAAAGACCGCATTGATTCCTGGCTAGCCAGGAAAACGGATTGTAAATCCGTTTTCCCTCAAGTATATAGTAAAGATAACTGTATTATTATCCTGGCCGAATCGTTGGAAAGCTGGGTCTTGGAGAAAACGGTCGAAGGGCAGGAGATCACTCCGAATCTGAATAAAATACTAAGGGATTCCTCGGTTATTTATGCACCTCATGTTTTATCGCAGGTAAAGGGAGGGCGTTCTATCGATGCCCAGTTGTTAATGGGCACGGGGCTTTTGCCTATTCAATCAGGTCCTTACAGTATTAAATTTCCGGAGTCATATTATCCTTCTGTCGTTAAGGCATTTAAAGAAAAACATAAGAATGCCAAAGCATACAGCCTGACTATCGATAAGCCGATGGTGTGGAATCAATGTATAATAGCTCCGGTTTTAGGTTTTGACAGTCTGGTTTCGAAAACCTGTTTCATACAAGAAGAACCGGTCGGTTCACGTAAGCAGGTTGGCGACCGTGCTTTTCTACGCCAGTGTCTGGAGAAAATGAAGAATAATGAAGTTTGGGATGATTCCGGAAATACATTTTTACAATGCATTACTTATTCCGGGCACAATCCTTTTATTTTACCGGATTCTTTGAAGAGAGTTGCTTTTTCGCCGGACATTCCCGAGGTTCTGAATAATTATATGACCATGGCCAATTATACGGACCGGGCAATCGGGGAATTTATATCCGGGATTAAAGCGGATAAGCGTTTTGATAATACATTGGTCATGATCATGGGTGACCATGAGGCTTTGGGTACTGTGAGAAAAGAATTATGCAATGATCCGGTGGGAAAGAATATCGTATCGGATAAAGCATTTGTTCCGCTCATAATTTTGAATGCACCCTTTAATATGTATTATGGCAAAGTAATGGGACAGGTAGATGTGTATCCGACATTGCTTGATCTATTGGGGCTGAATGATTATTGGTGGAAAGGATTGGGAGAAAGTATCTTTAATCCGCAGAAGCCTGACTTTGACGTGGATCCTCAGTTGAATATCGTGGGAGATACAGCCGGTGTTCCGGAAGAGACGATCCGTATGCTTAAAAAATCCTGGGAGATTTCAGACTTGATCATCCGCTATGATTATCTGGGGCATAAGCTGAATGTAAAAGAAGAACCGGCAAAAGTAGTAGGTATGAAATAATAAAAATGAGACTGTCAAAAAAACTATTACCGGACGCAGAATACGCAGAATACGCAGACGCTCGCAGACTTTTTATTTTCTTTAAAACAATATATTATCTGCGTTTATCTGCGCTCTGTCTGCGTCATCTGCGTTCTTTAATATTGAGTTTTGACACATTCTCAATAGTTACTTTATTTCTTGTCGATCGCTTTCTTAAGAGCATTCAGCGCTTTGTCCAGCACGGAACGCGGACAACCCACATTCAGACGCATATAACCTTCACCGCCCGGGCCGAACATACTTCCGTCGTTTAACAGAATACCCGCTTTATCCAGGAATAGATGGACAAGGTCTTCCTGGCTCAGTTTCAGGTCGCGGCAATCCAACCAGACAAGAAATGAAGCTTGCGGAGGATATACTTTTATCTTCGGTAGTTTGGTTTTGAAGAATTCATCCACGAAGCGGACGTTCTCCATCACATACATCCGCATTTGCTGTAGCCATTCGGCACCGTAAGTATAAGCCGCTTCGGTAGCCGTATAAGCAAAGATCGTTCCATCACCTAATTCTCCGGCTTCCAGAAACTCATAAAATTCCTTCCTGATCTTTTCATTGGGAACAATAGAGTAAGACGTTACGATTCCTGCGATATTGAAAGTCTTACTTGGAGCCATAAAGGTAATACTGCAATTAGCTGCAGTATCCGAAACAGTGGCAAAAGGATGATGTGTGAATTGCGGATAAGCCATTTCTGCATGTATCTCGTCCGAAATGACCAATATGTTATGTTTGGCACAAATATCCGCCAGTTTAACCAATGTGTCTTTTTTCCAAACGATACCGCCCGGATTATGAGGATTGCAGAGGATCAGAACTTTACATTGTTCATCGATCACGGATTCCAGTTGTTCGAAATCCATTTCATAAACGCCGTTCACCAGTTTGAGCGGATTATTGACCACCTCGCGTTTCATACTTTCCGGTACGATGCGGAAAGGGTGATATACAGGAGGTTGAATAATCACTTTATCGCTGGGTTTGGTAAAGCATTGGATAACAAAACCGATCCCTTTAACGATCCCCGGAATATAGCTAAGCCATTCCCGTTTGATCTTCCATTTTTGTTTATAGTCTACCCATTCGATAATACTGTTATAGTAAGAATCTGAGCCGAAGGTGTAACCGAATATCTCATGTTCGCAACGTTTCCTGATTGCGTTGACAATGAAGTCCGGGGTACGAAAATCCATATCGGCAACCCAGAGAGGAGTAAGATCCCCGTTGCCGTACCGCTCTTTTAGCGCATCGTATTTGACGCAATTGGTGCCGCGGCGTTCAATTACTTCATCAAAGTTGTATTGCTTCATTTTTATATTAGTTCAGTCAGTTTTTAGTTTTCAGGTCGATTGATCGGGTCAAAGATACAAATTATTTTATCTGATTCTTTTTATTTTGATTTTTCTGATATTTTTCGCTACTTCGCATTAGTTATGGAATTACCCGAGGAGAGACATATTTTAGAGGAGATCGCTGCAGGAGACGTAAAAGCTTTCGAACGGCTTTTTATTTGTCACCAACCTAGGTTGGTGAACTTCCTTGTCGGCTTGACGCACGACAAGGAAATCAGTCGTGACATCGCTCAGGATTTGTTTCTTTCGTTATGGAAAGACCGTGAAAAATTGAAGGAAGTACATTCCTTTTCCTCTTATCTTTTCCAGATGGCTCGTTTTACTGTGTACGATTATTTCGACCGTCTTGCCGTTTCAGAGAAGTATACGAATGAATTTTTGTTGGAAGCTTCCATCTCGCAATCGGATGAGGAAGCCATATTTGCACGCGAACTGCAAAACCTTATCAACCGGACTGTCGAACAAATGTCTCCGCAACGAAAGCTGATTTATAAGATGAGCCGTGAGCAGGGTCTGTCAAATGATGAGATCGCCACCCGTTTGGGTATTAGTAAACGTACAGTCGAAAACCATTTGACTGCCGCCCTGTCCATTCTTCGTAAGGTTCTTTATCTTTTTTTGTTTACTTGTTGTCTTTTTGTAGATATGGTTGACTCTCTATAAGAATCCAAAATGAGAGAACAAA
>OMGR01000118.1_pt1 | contig 70566 bp, 47 predicted proteins | sample 1646061 | NCBI WGS metagenome assembly OMGR01 (sample SAMN05578583, study PRJEB25193) | human gut metagenome | biome: Human Microbiome; feature: human-associated habitat; material: feces | host: Homo sapiens | place: USA:Birmingham | reverse complement strand
ATATTTCGATGAAGATGCAAGGATATAACAGAACGTCCCGCCTTTTTTCTCATTGCATTAAAGAGTAAAACACTCACACTCCGATAGTATTTTACAAATAAAGCCGCTATAGTCATTCAATATAAGGAACAGGAAAGGGAAATCGTTCTTAGCGCAGAATATAAACAAGACATGCCTGTTTTAATTCCATTTTGTGCAAATGTTTTCGCACACACATTGTAGGATATTAAATATAATCTACTACTTTTGCACTGGAATATAAAAGTTTATGCCATGGATAAAAAAGTAATCACCTTTGGAGAGATAATGCTTAGACTGGCCACACCAGATTATCTCCGTTTCAATCAGACAAATCAACTGAATGCTACCTTCGGAGGTGGCGAAGCAAACGTTGCCGTATCGTTGGCTAATTATGGAATCGACACTGAGTTCGTTACCCGTTTGCCGAAAAATGATATTGCACGTGCCTGCGTAATGGATTTACGTAAATATGGTGTCGGAACCTCTCACATCGTTTACGGAGGCGACCGTCTGGGTATCTATTTCCTGGAAACAGGAGCTGTAGCCCGCGCCAGTAAGGTTGTTTACGACCGTGCTCATTCTTCTATCGCTGAAATAGAACCGGGAATGATCAACTGGGAAGAAGTACTGAAAGATGCTTCCTGGTTCCACTGGACCGGTATCACTCCGGCTATCTCACAAGGTGCTGCCGATGCCTGTCTGGAAGCGATTCAGGCTGCCAATAAACTGGGCGTACCTGTATCCTGCGACCTGAACTACCGCAAAAATCTCTGGAAATACGGAAAGAAAGCTTCTGAAGTAATGCCCGAACTGGTTGCCGGTTGCGATGTGATCCTGGGCAACGAGGAAGATGCGGAAAAGGTATTCGGTATCAAGCCGGAAGGTTTCGATGTGGCACAGACTGAAGGCCAGGTGAATGCTGCCGAATTTGAATCGGTATGTACACAGCTGATGGCTAAATTCCCACGCGCAAAGAAAGTGATCATCACCTTGCGCGGTTCTATCAACGCCAACCACAATACATGGGGAGGCGTTTTATATGCGGATGGTAAACTGTATCAGTCTCGCCGTTACGATATTACCCACATCGTCGACCGTGTCGGTGGCGGTGACTCTTTCATGGGCGGCCTGATCTACGGTCTGCTTACTTATACGACTGACGACCAGAAAGCACTCGACTTTGCTGTTGCCGCTTCCTGCCTGAAACATACCATCTACGGCGACTTCAACCAGGTTACCGTTGACGAAGTGGAAAAACTGATGGAAGGCGACGGGTCAGGACGCGTTTCAAGATAGTTGAAAATTGACAGTTGACAGTAATATAATTAAGAATATACATAATTATGGCCAGATTTAATAAATTACAGGTATTGAATGCGATGATCAGCACCGGCATGGTACCTGTTTACTACAATAGTGATATAGAAACAGCGAAACAAGTAGTGAAAGCTTGTTATGATGGCGGTGTCCGTGCATTCGAATTTACAAACCGTGGTGATTTTGCGCACGAAGTATTTGCCGAACTGGTAAAATATGCAGCAAAAGAATGTCCGGAAATGATCCTGGGTATCGGTTCAATCGTCGATCCGGCTACTGCCGCATTGTTCCTGCAACTGGGAGCAAACTTCGTGGTAGGTCCGTTGTTCAATCCGGAAATTGCAAAAGTATGTAACCGCCGTCTGGTTCCTTATACTCCGGGATGCGGTTCTGTTTCCGAGATCGGTTTTGCCCAGGAAGTAGGATGCGACCTGTGCAAGGTATTCCCTGCCGGAAACGTAGGCGGTCCTTCCTTCGTAAAAAATATGAAAGCGCCGATGCCCTGGTCGCTGATCATGGCAACCGGAGCTGTAGAACCGACAGAAGAGAACCTGTCAGGCTGGTTCAAAGCCGGCGTTACTTGTGTAGGTATGGGTTCCAAACTATTCCCGAAAGAAGCGATCGCAGCGAAAGACTGGAAAGCAATCACAGACCTTTGTGTCAATGCATTAGAGATCATCAAAAAATACCGTTAAGTTATGAAACCATTTCTTGATTCAGATTTCCTGCTACAGACGGAGACAGCACAAAAGCTGTACCACGAGCATGCAGAGAAAATGCCGATCATCGACTATCACTGTCATTTGATCCCGCAACAAATAGCCGACAATTATCAATTTGCCGACCTGACAGAGATTTGGCTGGGCGGAGACCATTACAAATGGCGTGCCATGCGTGCAAACGGTGTTCCCGAAGAATATATTACCGGCAATAAACCGGCTTTTGAGAAATTCCAGAAATGGGCAGACACGCTGCAACATGCGATGCGTAACCCGCTTTACCATTGGACTCATCTGGAACTGAGCCGCATATTCGGTGTCGACAAGGTGTTGAATCCTTCCACGGCACGCGAAATATACGACGAATGTACCGCCAAACTGCAAACCCCGGAATTCCGTGCACAAGCCATCATGGAGCGCATGAATGTAGAGGTAGTCTGTACGACCGACGATCCGGTCGATTCGCTGGAATATCACAAAGCCATCCGCAACACCCCGTTGAAGACCAAAGTTCTTCCTACCTGGCGTCCGGACAAAGCGATGGCGATCGACAATACGGTTGCCTACAACGAATATCTGGGTAAACTGGAAGCGGCATCCGACACGACAATCCTTTCTTTCAAGGATCTGCTGGGTGCTTTGCAGAAACGTCACGATTATTTTGCTGCCGAAGGCTGCCGCGTGTCCGACCACGGTCTGACCACGTTCTATGCCGCACCCTATACGAATGCCGAAATCGAAGCGATCTTCATGAAAGCACGTATGAACAAGGCTTTAACGGCTGAAGAAGTGGATAAATTCCGTTCTGCCATCCTGTATGAGCTGGCTGTTATGGATGCAAAAACCGACTGGGTACAGCAGTTCCACATCGGTCCGACGCGCAACAACAATGCCCGTATGTTCAAACTGTTAGGTCCTGATACCGGATACGATGCGATCGACGATGCACCGGTTGCGGTTCCGATGATCCATTTCCTGAGCCGCCTGGAAGAAGAAGGAATGTTGGCGAAGTCGATCTTCTACAACCTGAATCCGAAAGACAGCGCTGTCATGATGACTACAGCTTACAGCTTCAATGACGGCTCACTGCCGGGCAAGATGCAGTATGGTGCAGGCTGGTGGTTCCTCGATCAGATACACGGTATGGAAGCTCAGATGAATACACTTTCCGACTTGGGCTTATTGAGCCGCTTTGTCGGTATGTTGACCGATTCACGCAGTTTCCTGTCTTATCCGCGTCACGAATATTTCCGCCGTATCCTATGCAATATGCTGGGTAAGGAGGTAGAAAACGGCGAATTGCCTGTTTCTGAAATTCCTTTCATCGGCAAGATGGTAGAAGATATCAGCTATCAGAATGCGAAAGAGTATTTCGGATTCTGATACAATAAAAGAAGTACGCCAATCGATTATTCTTTTGGCGTACTTCAATACTTAAATTAGTACTATGAAAAACGATCACTTGCCATAAATATACACTTCTGCAATGTTAGTAAAAGGTTCACGGTTACTATCTGGCAAGAGAATTTTAAGATAACGGCCCTGGTTTGTATCTATGGATCCGGGAATGGGTAATTCCAAACTATCACCATCACCGAACACTCCGGTTACCAACTGAACCCAATCTGTAGCATTGGCATCCGGACTATTTCCTACATAAATTTCAACACTTTTCGTATCGGTGGTACCGGAACGGCGATAAACTTCTATTTTCGACATTTCTTTCGGTGATTCCATATCTATAACAGCCCAATGCGGCAGAGGCGTATCACCATCTGTATAATTGGAGTGCCACCAGGTATCCAGTTTTCCGTCAATGATCGCGTCTTTTCCACCACCGTCGCTGGCTGTTTCATCGGAAACGGTTACCGTCCAGCCGCTACGGTCGAACTTGTATTCGGCAGGAAAAGCCTCGTCATACTTACTCCATGCCGTATAGAAAGTATCGATCGACTCTTCTTCCGGAATGAATAAAGAACGAAACTCAAATTCTTCACCCGCCTTGGCATCCGGACAGAATGTTGTATATTCTTCCGACGGCATCCGGATAATACTTTCCGTACCATCATTTTTTATGTATCTGACCTCATTGGCCAATAAGCCTTCCGCAGCGGAATACCATTCCACCGACGCCCCCTTGTCCGTAAGCGAGATATTTTTTATACGACGGTCCATTAGCGTTGCCAGATAATTCTCACCATAGGAAGTTCCGAAGTCCGTTACAGACAAAGAACGATGGTCGAAATTATCCACCAGTTGTACTGTGAATGTATATGACTTCTCTTCCATGTTATCCAATACGACCTCGATGCTGTCATAACTTGAATTAAAGGATACCGGAATAAGCAACGAATCCAATCCGTCGTTCCAATACAGATTCACCGATTTCACGTTCGGAGAATTATATGCCCTGCAAAAAAACAGAATACGCTCTTTTCCCGCAATAAACGCTATTGAATCCGGTTTAGGAGCATAAATGATCTCTCCGCCTTCAATATATTCTTTATGCACATCCATAAAATCTTCACAGGAAGTAATCAGGAAAGTGCATGCAATAAATACTAATAAACTATATATTCTTTTCATGGTTTATATATTCCTTTTTAATTTATACTATTCAACCACTTCCCCATACAGATCCACCTCTGCCGGATGAGCAAAGGCAGAACCGCCCCAGGTACTCAATATCTTAAGACGGATATAACGTATCGGCTCCTGTGACAACTCAAAAGCAAATTCATGCCCTTCTTCAGCAGCCGTAATGTCTTCATCCGTCACTGTTCCGCTCGGAGATCCGGAAGGTTTGACAATCAGGCAATCCATCACTTTTTCCCATTCACTCCAGTCACCGCTCTGAGAAGGTGTTCCCGTTCCTTTGAACACATACACCTCGAAATCCAACGGATTTCCCCAGTTATAATACGAATCGGAATATTTACGCTGGAACATCACGACACGGCTGGGTTTCGCTACACATCCCAGATCGATAGTAAATGCGGCAGGCATGGAATTGGATGCCGAATGGCCGAAAGTATCATGGTCGTCGTCGATCAGATAGCTGTCCATCCCCTCCCAGTTGGTAAAGCTAGCATCAGATCCCAATTTCATAACGACCATTTTCTTTTTATTCAGTTTTTCTTCGAAAAGCGGTGTTATCTGACCTTCCGAAGGGAAAATAGTATCGGAAGCGTTGTCAAAGTTATCCCGCATGATCATCCCGAAATAACGAGGCTCGGCTTTATAGCCGCGCAAGCTATAACGGTTCGAATCAGCTTCCGAAGTCATAATACGCATAGTCTGCATTTGCCCCAGCGAATCCTGTGCAAGAAACTCCATCGTCAAGGGAGCTTTGTCTTCATTCCGCCAGTTATATTGGGCGCCGCCAAAATCCTGTACGATCGATATTGTCTTGATGGCTTTGCTCAAAGAAGACTCCAACGGAGTAAAAGTCACTTCCACAGGATCCGACAATTCCTGAGCACGATTGATCACATAAATATTCGCTTTATTCGGGATGGTATCGTTATATCCTTCTATTTTGATCTTATTCTCATAAAAAGAAGCGACTCTTTCCGTCTCTTTTCCATTCGTAAGCGTATAAACGGCTTTTACAGCCAGGATATCCTCCGAATTGGGAATGCGGTAAGAAACGACGGCACCACCGGCTATCGGTTCCACATTTACATCGGTCACCACTCCAGGTTTTCCCAGACTTCCGGTTATAGGTTCCAGTGTCTTTTCCGAACAAGAGCAAAGCAATAGAACCGAAGTCAGCATACTGAAATAATATTTCGTTTTCATAATTCTGTATTACATTATTAATTACCACCCCGGATTCTGTACCAATTGCGGATTATTCACAATATCAGATTCTGGTATCGGGGCAAAATAGTTTTTATAAGTAAATGACTGCGTATAGACCGTAGTCAAAGTATAATAATCCACGACCTCTTTGGCATTGACATTCCAACCCTGTATCAGACGGTTCTGCTCTTTCTGGGCTGTTTTCCAGCGGCGGCTGTCCCAATAATAAACACCTTCACAAGCCAGTTCGATCTTACGTTCACGCTGAATGATTTCACGCATCCCTGCTTTGGTCGACGGTTTACTAGCCTGGTTCGAATATTTCTGCCAGCTTTCTACCACCCCTTTCAAACCGGCACGTTCGCGTACCATATCTATATACTTATAAACTTCCGCATCGGGAGCATCTTTCGACTCATTCATAGCTTCGGCGCATAGCAAGAGAAGGTCGGCAAAACGCATATCCGGGAAAGCAAAGTTTTCCCAGCTGATATCATTGGCATTACGGAAACTGGAGTTGATCGAAACCAGCTTCTTCGGCCAATAACCTGTCGCATTATAATTACCCGGATTGGCTACCGATGAAAATTCACCGAACCGGTTTTTAGGATACAGACATTCTGCATCGTCATCCGGCACATTTTTATATGAGTTTCCATACCATTTACCACGGTCAAAACCTAATGTCGAATAAAAACGAGGTTCACGGTCAAAGTTCATAGCCGCAGTCTGTTCACCCTTCTGGATATAATATTTATGATCCTCGTCTCCGGTCCGTACATTGAAACGGTTCGAATAATCATAATTTTTATCTTCTTCGATGGGTACACCGTTCTTGGAATAGAACTGTTCGACCGTTGCCATCGAAACACTCATACGTGTCCCATAGCTCAGAGAGGTTGCCTGTTCCAGATAACAGATACACTGTCCCTGCAGACCGTCATTCAGCGGATAAGAAGAATTTCCCCATACCAGTTCACAATTCCAGCGGTCACTTACAGAGCCACGCAGAGTCTGCACTAACCGGGTTTCATCCGAAAGAGTTTTAGTAGCCACATAATCGGAAGTCTGGTATAGACGGATACCGGCACTTTCACAAATATTGACTGCTTCCTTACAAGCCTCCGCTGCTTTTTGCCAACGTGTCTCATCATACGTCTGATTAAAGAACGGTTCTCCGTTATGATTACGGAAACTGTTGTAATCCGTATTCCCGTTATACAACGGACTGGCCCAATAGGTCAAGACTTTTGCTTTCAACATATAAGCTGCCGGACGAGCAAAACGGCCTAATTCACTTGTCTGGTTTTCAATCACCAGAGGAAGCGGATCGCCTTCTATTACCTCATCCAGTAATTCCAGAATATAGGAAAAGCAATCATCGACTTTTTCACGATATACCCTGACACCTTGCGTCGATTCGTTCACCGGTATATTTTCGCGCAACGGACAGATCGGTCCGTAATAGGTCAGCAGGTAGAAGTGCATATAGGCTTTGATCAGTTTCACTTCTGCAATCATACGCCTGATCTCGTACTGGTTCAGATCTTTTACACCGACAATACCTTCCATAAAGGTATTACACTCACGAATACCTGCATACAAAGAACGGATCATGTCGCCTGTGCCGCCCCAATAATTGATCAAAGCACTGGTCGGACTATCGGTACCCAATCCGAATTTCATACCATTCGCTGTACTTCCTTCTTTATTGAAGATCATTTCCAGCGATCCGAATATTCCCGGATTTTCATTCCATCCGGCCGACTTAGGTATTCCCCAATAACAGGTAGCCAGATATTGTTCAGCTGTATACCGATCTGAGAAAGCATTATCCAATGTCGGAACATTGTCCGGGACAACATCCAGATAGTTACAGGAGGCTATAGAAAAAGCAGTGCATATATATATTAAATATTGATATATCGATTTCATATTTTCCGTTTTATTAAATTAGAATCCTAAATTAAGTCCCACATTGATCACACGCTGAACAGGATAACCTAATCCGTTACCCGCCATTTCAGGATCCCATAGTTTGAATTTGCTCCAGCAAAGCAAGTTGGTTCCGCTCACATAAAAACGTAAGTTCTGAACCTTGAACTTCTTCACCAAATCTCTTGGCACGGTATAGCCGATTTCAACCGATTTCAACCGGAGGAAAGTAGCATCCTGCATAAACCAGGTACTTGTCTGATTGTTATTTTCAACTGTTTGATTAGCCAGACGGGGCCAGAAAGCATAAGGGTTCCTGTTGTTTTCAGACCAATAGCTATTGGCTATCACGTCCAGTACAGCATTTTGTCCCAATAAATTATCCTGATCGTTATCTCCCGCATCTCCATCCAAGAACGGAGTAATCTTTTTAAGATCCAGCCAGAAAGACTGACGTCCCGATCCCTGGAAAAAGAAAGAAGCATCAACCCCTTTATAACCTACCGACAGACCGAAACCATAGTTGATCTCCGGCGTCGTCGGATAACCGATAGGCACTTTATCCAATTCCGAGATTTTGCCGTCACCGTTTACATCACGATATTTGATATCACCGGCCATATATTCACCGAATTGGGTGGGAGAATTCCTTACCTCCTCTTCATCCACAAACAGACGTTCTGCTATATATCCCCAGGTTTGGGTCAACGATTTTCCTACTTTCGACAACCAAGGAGTCTCGCTGTAATCCGGCTCTTCCCATTCTACCGCTTCGCTCGTTGCGTAGGTTAATGTTCCGCGTCCTGTGATCCATAAATCTTTATTGAAACTCTTTTCATAGTTGAGTTCCATATCCACACCTTTTCCTTTTGCCTTTCCCAAATTAGCCTTTACATCAGGAATGATACCCATCGTATTCGGAATGATACGGTTCAGCAAAATATTTTCCCGTCGTTCCGTAAAATATTCAATATTAGCCGAAAGTCCGAATACCGTACGCATCTCCGCTCCCACATTCAGCTTATAGGATTTTTCCCATCCGATTTCATCATTGGCATAGCGGTCTACAATAATTCCTCCCGGATTATAATTCAATTGAGTACCCCAATTCACTTTCCGTTTGTCGCTATTCAAAGTCACTTGCGACAGATAATAGAACCGGTCATTGCCATTCCCAATCTGATCCTGCCCTGTCAATCCATAAGACGCCTTGAATTTAAACTGATCGAACACACTCTTCAGAGGTTCGAAAAAGCTTTCTTTCGAGAGCATCCAGCCACCGGCTACAGAAGGGAAGAAACCCCAACGGTTATTTTTGGAGAAACGTTCCGAACCATTGTAACCAAAAACAAACTCACCGAAATAACGTCCGTCATAATTATAGGCTGCACGTCCGGCCAAACCGATATTACGACCAGGTAAAGATAATTGGAGGTTATCGGCTATACCGGTCTTTTTACTTTGCATCGTATAAACCAGCAAAGCATTTACTCCATGTTTGTCAAAATTACGGGTGTATTCCGCTGCTCCTTCCAAGTAGAAGTTCGTATTTACATATCTGTTTCCCGGGTTATAATTAATCCACTCCGTACCGGTACTCGGATTCAAACGATTCAATTTATACGAACTATCCAGCAGGTTATAAGATGATATATTATAGAAGAAAGGATCATAAGCACGGTTTACCGAATATTCGGAATAGCGGTCTATATTAATCTTTGCACGGATAGCAAGCCCTTCGGTCAACATATCCAACTTCTGCTTACCCTCGAACTGAACCAGCATCGTATTCTTACTGTAATCATTATATCCCTTCAAAGCCTGTGCATACGGGTTTACATAATTACCGGCACCATAGTTACCGAATAAGATATGCTTGGAATATGCGTACTGTTCATCCGGTTCATAATAAGGTTTGAACAATACGGGATTGGCCATCATCACTTCCTTGTACATGAAAGAACCGCCGCCGATAGGTCCTGTATATTCATCGAACGTTCCGCTCATACGCAATACCAACTCCGTCGTTTTTGTCAGGTTGATATTGATATTCGAACGGATCGAATATTTCATCAGGCTGATATTTGAATTAAAATTATTTCTTTTATCGACTTTCATGTTACCATTGTCTTTCGACACATTGGCAGCCACATAATAACGGGCAACCGTTCCACCACCGCTAAGGCTCAGATTGGCACGCTGGTTGGAGATCACATCGTTGAACATGGTATCGTACCAGTCCGTTGTCGGGAAGATATCGGGATATAATCCACGTTCGGTCATCGTTATTTTTTCTTCAGAATATAAAGCCAATCCCAGTGGGTCACGGGTTTTAATCGCTTCATTCTGTATCCGCATATAAGTAACAGGATTGGTCAGGCCGATTTTTTTTGTCGGAGATGAGAATGAGTTTTCCACACGGGCATTAATGGTTACTTTTCCTTCTCTACCTTCTTTCGTTGTAACGGAGATTACGCCATTCGCTCCGCGTGCACCGTATAATGCCGTAGCCGTAGCATCTTTCATGATCGAAAAGCTGGCAATATCATCTGTATTCAAACGGGCCAGGTCATCCGTACTCAATTCAATACCGTCGATCAGGATAAGCGGATCTTTCTTTGCCTCAGCACCAAAAGTCGTAATACCACGGATAAAGAAACTGGCGTTATCCTGTCCCGGCTCACCACTTGTCTGATAGGAGATCAATCCGGCAACACGACCGGCAAAAGCCGTTGTCAGGTTACTGCTCGGGATTTTTAACTCCGTCGGTTTCACTGTCGTAATGGCGGATACCACACTTTCTTTTTTCTGTTTGGCAAAAGCAACGACCGTTACTTCTTCCAGCTCGTCCGCCTTCGATTCCAGTACGACATTCAGGATTTTCTGCCCGGTATACTTAATTTCCTTGGTTTCCATACCGATATACGAAACAACCAGGGTGCTGTTAAGAGGACAATCATCAAATTCAAAGTTACCATCCATATCGGCAATAACTCCTTTCGTACTGCCTTTTATCTGTACTGTCGCACCAGGTAAAGGCTCTCCCCCCGCATCAGAGATTTTCCCTTTGAACTTTGACGTTTGTTGAACATTTGATACCACAGGAGAGATTTCGGCTTTTAGTTCCCCGGATGGTACCCACGCAATTGTTAATAAAAATACCGGTAATATCCATCCATATGAATATATTCCCGGCTTTGTGCACTGAATTTTCTGAAACAGATGGCATTTATCGCCATGCATCTTTCGCAATCTAATCATCACACTTACCAATTTAAGGTTAATAAATAAATATAGGTCTAAGAATTGTATAATGAATAAAGCATTTAACCACCGCAGTTCTATGAGAACTATGGCATACAAACAACTGGCTATGTATTAGACTAATAAGTAAAATCAAAGAGTTTATGGAAATACATAAACCCTGTTTATAAGAATGATGATAAAGATTTATGGTTAACAAATGTTATATTATTAGCTTACGTTTTGCTCTAACATTATTTTTTATATAATTTTGTTTTCATAATGTGATAGATTATTTAATATGAAATAGTTCTCATAGAACTAGTATTCAGAAAAACGTCCTCTCCTCCCTTTAAAAATCCATTTCCATAAGAACGATATAAAAACAAAAAGAGACTATCTCATTTTTGTTGAGACAGTCTCTTTTTACTTAATTCTATTTTATACTATCATACAGGAACTTATAGTGCTATTATTTCCCGCTCTCTATTTCATCCAGGAAGCGGAAACATTCATAATAAAATTTCCGGTTATTATCGACACCTTTTATGCCATGTCCCAACCCTTCGAATTCCACATAGCGATGAGGGAGGTTCAGATGTGTCAGTTTACGGTCCAGCAAACGCGAACCTTCGATATCCACACGGTTATCATGATTTCCATGTAACAACAGTAAAGGACCGGTCAGTTTCTCTGCATGATACAAAGGAGAACGGTCAATCAACCGGACTGCATCCTTCACCGGATCACCTGCCTCAAGAGCTGTCCAGTCAGGGATATTGGAATGCATATGTTGGTAAATAATATCACAGAAACCGGCTGTCTCAATTCCAAAACCGAATTTAAAAGAGGCCTTATTCCCATTTACTTCGCCGGGGAATGTGACCAGACGCATCGTGGCATACCCTCCGTGGCTCATACCAAAGACTCCGATACGTTCCGCGGGAACATCCAGTTTTTTCGAGATATAATCCGCACAATAAATAATATCGATGATCTCGTTTCCACCCAGATCTTTATCATTCATAGCTGCAAAATCACGGCCGAAACCGGCACTACCGCGTGGAGAAGGGCTAAGAACCGTAATACCTGCTGCATTGAAAATTTCATATTCCGTATTATATCTGTTCTCACCACCGTAGAAAGATTCGATCATGATCAGTTCCTTCCCTTTTGGAAGAGGATTCTTCGGCTTATAAAGATAAGCATGCAACATACGTGTTTTTCCGGTAGCCGGATCCACATCGAAAGTCGGGATAAAAAGACGTTCCACATCCGAGTGAACCAGTTTATCCTTCAGTGCCTCGGGTAAATCGAACACAACAGAGAGCTTCATGCTTTTTTTACCGACCTCCGCCTTCACAATCTGGAATACTACTGAAGTAGAATTTGCCAGCAGACTTACCTGATCGCCCTGGACCGCACCGATAGACAAAGACAGATCGGAGGATTGTTTGTATAACATCTTGCCGGTTTTGATATCCATCAACATCAATGATGTTTCTATCGGGTTACTTTGCAATACGAACAAATATTTCTCATTTTTGATCGTTACAAAACGGGCATCTTCTATATCAGATGTAAAATGAGTCACCTGGCTCGCTTTCATCGTCCGGCGGTCAAAACGATACAGGTTCTTATATCCATCCTGATCGGAGAAGAAGAAACATTCATCACCGGATATCCATTTATCCATTACAGAGGTTCCTGCATAACTACCCGGTTTGGAAGGGTCGGTCAGAACTGTTGTCCGTTTGGTTTCCGTATCGATATAAATAATATTTGCATAGGTACGGTCGGCATCTTTCAAAGCCAGCAGCATCAAACCTTTTCCGTCCGGTTGCCAGCTTACATCGCCCCAGGTATAACGAAAATCCGGTTTATCCTGGCAAACCAATTCATCTGCACCGGTCTTCAGGTCGAGAATACGCAATTCATCCAGTCTTTTTTCATTCTGGGCAAGTCTCGCCACATAAGCGATCTTTGTTTTATCCGGGTTAAAATCCCAGGCATAAATATAAGGTACACTTGTCAGTTTTTCCGGTTTAGGGGAAAGAAGATTGCTCCGGTAGATATTGATGATCTCTTCGTTGTTCTCATCCCCGATCCAATAGACATTCCCGTCTTTCTCATTATAGACAGGTTGCCAGCAATTACGTTTAGAGAAGTCGAGATCGACAACGTCCGTTGCCTTCGACAAGTCGTTTTCCTTTGTTATATCCAACCACTGCAACTTATTCTGGTTGGAGGTTTTAAAAAAGAATAACTTCTGCCCGTCATCACTCAATGAAAACTGAGAATAAGGGAAGTCTTCAAAGAAAGGAGCAATGTCCACATTCCTCCCCTGGAATTTCAATACCAGGTCGGAGGCCTTCTGTTGAGCTGACGAGGCCATACAGGCCATCGTCAGCATCAAAGCTACTATTAGTTTATTCATAATAAAAAAGTGTGTTTACTAATTTCTCCAATATTCATTCTGATCTTCAGCTGTCAGCTTCTTGTTATAAAACATTTCCGTATTCGGTATCGGCAACATGAAGCGCGGGCTGTTTGCCGGCAGTTCCTTCACGCCGGCCCATTGATCGGGACCGGTACGTTTCAACGGTTTGTGTAAACGTTTCATATCATTCAGAGCGAACCCTTCGCCATATAATTCTTTTCTTCTTTCTTTCCAGATATCGTCTAAAGTCGCATCAGTCGGAGTGGCTCCGCGCATTTCCTGCAAAGTATTAAGCACTTTTTTGGCTTCTGCTGCATTACCGGCCTGCAACTCGGCTTCAGCCTTTATCAAATAGGCTTCTCCGATACGGCAGAAAGGATATTCGGCATCTCCGATATTTGCACGGTGTCCGAATTTACTGATAAAATAGCCATCCTCTTCATAAACATACCCCGGGAATAACTTACGGCTGTCGGTATCTTCAAACATATCACGGAAAGAAGCACTGGCACGTACCGTACTATATCCTTTCAACATATTGGTCGCCTTACTTTCTACATCTTTCGGATCTATTTTCGCTCCATATTCATATCCCTGAAAATCCGTACAGTACCAATAGAAAGAAGGAATGGAAGCATACAGGTTACAAGTGTTAGATGTAAAATTGAAAAACCATAACCATTCTTTATTATGATCTTTAAAACCGGCACGATATTCCGTTTGCGACATCAGATTTTCACCGGTATAAGAACCGGCAGCAAGGGTTGCATATTTTTCAGCATTCGTATAGTCACCCATATTCAGGTAAGTGCGGGCCAACAACAAAGCGACACCTTTCTGATTTACATACTGGGCATCCGTTCCCGTACAATGTTCGTATGCATATGTCAAGTCCGACAGGATTTGCTGATAGGCTTCTTTTACCGTTGTACGCGGTACGTTTTGTGTTTCATCACTGGAACCCGGTTCGAGACGTAACAGGATTCCCTTCGAATCCGGTTGATCCGTATAAGCACGGGCAAACAACTGGGTCAACACCAAAAAGTTATAAGCACGTAATCCGTAGGCCTGGGCAATCATGTCCTCTTTCTCCGTACCTTCAGGTTTTAGTGTTTCCGCACTGGCGATAATCGTATTGGCCTGATCGATCGATTTATAAGCAAAGCGCCAGATATAAGCGCAATAGCCGGTCCACCAGGGATCATCTACCGGTGTTTGTGCATATTGATAAGAGAAAACAAGCCAGTTATAGGTAGAAAAACCATAAGCGCCGCTGGTCATTGTCAAATCCTCTCCCATCAGGTCAGAGGTTACCGTAGCCAACGTATGATACCGATAATCTCCCAGTTGGGCATAAGCCCCCATTAATGCGGTCTTTGCTGCGGCTACGTCTGTCATGATCGCGTCATCCGATACGGAAGTGGAAGGCTCCTGATCCAACATATCATTTGAACAGGAATAGAATAACGGGAAAGCTATACCGAGCAATATATATTTTATTTTCATATTCGATTCTTTTTAATTATTCATTTATAATTAGAAATTCAGATTAAAGCCCATCGTAAATGTTCTGGGAACAGGAATGGCCGTTAATGCATTATATCCGCCGACTCCGAAAATATCGATATCGGAATATCCTTTCCAATCATCTTTGAACCAGGTGAAGAGATTATCCGCGCTAACGAAAACCCTTGCGCCTCTCAATACATTCGATACGGTTCCCAGGTTGGAAGGCAATGTATAAGACAATGTGATATTCTTCAGTTTAATGTTTGTCGCATCATACAGATAACGGGTAGAAACACCGTCAGAAGAATTTGTATTGTTGTTGACGTATTTCGGCACATTCGTAATGGTATTGGTCGGTGTCCAGGCCGATAACTCATCTTTATGCATCTGCGCACCTGCCTGATTTCCATCATGCATGATTTGTGAATATAGTGCATCGTAAACCATACCGCCCCAGCTATAAGCGAACAACAAAGACAAATCGAAACCTTTATAAGAAAGATTCGTATTCAAACCTCCATAAAAATCAGGAGTGGCACGTCCTTGTTTTTCATAAGTGGCCTGACTGTACACATTCGTTGTACCACGGTTGCCGTTTGCATCGACTTTCACCCATAACGGATCGCCATTAGCCGGATCGACGCCCACCCATGTCGGCATATAGAATTCATACTGGCTATATCCTTTCGACCAGATTTTCTTCGTGTCTGAAATAATCTGATCGTCTCCTACCAGGTCTTTAATCTCATCACGTATAGAAGACAGGTTCAGATCAACGCTCCATTTGACAGGCGTATCTCTGAAAATATAAGCACCCAAAGTTAGTTCCACACCATAATTGGATACCTTCGCCATATTCATCATGATCGATTCGAAACCGTTTGAAGCAGCAAGCGGATATTTATAAAGCAAATCCTTTGAACTCTTGTGGAAATATTCGAACGATCCGTAAAAACGGTTCATAAAACGGAAATCGACACCCATATTGAACATTGCCTGCTTTTCCCATCTCAGATGCGGGTTGGCTAACTGGGTATGTCCTGTACCGGAAGAAGTTCCGTAAATATAATCGGCACCCGTATCCCATAAGCCTAAAGACTGGTAACGTTCCAATCCCTGATTATTACCGGAAGTACCATAACTTAAACGCAACTTCAACTGATCCAGCCAGGTGAGATCTTTCATAAAGTTCTCCTGTTCTATTCTCCAGGAAGCACCGGCACTCCAGAATGTTCCCCATTTATTATCCTGTCCGAAAACGGAAGAACCGTCACTACGCAAACTGACGGAGAAATTATATCGGTCATTATAAGTATATTCGATACGTCCCAGATAAGAGATCAACGTCTCTTTAGTCGTTTTGGATTGTGGGCTCAAAGCAGAAGCTCCGGAACTCAATTCATGCATACCGTTCAAAGGGAAGGAGGTAACACCTGCCTCTACTCTCTCATAATCACTTTGCCAATACTCGAAACCGACCATCGCATTCAAATTATGAACTTTTGCAAACTGAACCGAATAATTCAAGGTATTGGTCGATGTGTACATCACATCTGTCGTATTATAACGGTCTGCACGTCCGTTATAGGCAGGTCCGTTACCATGTTCTTTATTCCAGTATTTAGCTTCTGAATAATGGATATAGTCAGGAGAAAACACAGTCTTGAAATTCAGTCCTTTGTATAATTGAAAATCCAAAAATGCCGAAGCCAGGAAACGATAGTTCTTACTCCTGTTCATATCCATCTGCGGAATAGCTATCGGGTTAAAGTCCAGAGAAGTCGGATTGGTAAAATTATACTGTTTATTACCGGAAGCATCCAGGATCGGATTTCCATCGTGGTCGGTCAGATAAACCGGTACCCCGTTAGGGAAAAGCAATGCATTATAAAGAGGGCTTGCTCCTGCACCGCCGCCTACTTCCATATTCTGGACAGAATGGGAGAAGGTTACGTTCATGCCGGCTTTCAACCAGGATGTCACCTGTGAAGATATATTTCCTTTACCGGAATATCTTTTATATGAAGCAGAAGGGGTCACACCGTCCTGATCGTAATAACCGGCAGAAAAGAAATAGTTGCTTTTATCGTTTCCACCTGTTACGTTCACATTATAATCCTGTGTCAGTGCAGTCTTGAAAATCTCGTCCTGCCAGTCGGTATCCACGATAATACGGGCACCGCTAACCAGATTCCCGTTTGCATCGATCGGCTGATCTACATTATATGGATTGAATGTGATCGCTCCCTGTGCAAACGTATTGGCCGACGAAGCAGCATCTGCCGCACTCATTCCGGCAGCCAGTTTCTGATCATAATGGGATTGCCATTTAGTACGATAAAATTCGGCCGAACTCATCATATCATAGGCCTTCGGTACGGATGAAAAGCCGAATTGCGCATTGAATGATACAGAGGCTTTACCTGACTTTCCATTCTTTGTCGTGATCAGGACAACACCGTTAGCTGCACGCGAACCATACAAAGAAGCTGCCGCTGCATCTTTCAATACGGTGATCGATTCGATATCCTGTGAGTTCAACGTGGCAAGTATACTGGATGAGTTATCGTTATCATCCGCCAGCTTGCTATATTTCGTATTGGCAGAAATAGGCACACCGTCCACTACGTACAAAGGTTCGTTCGACGCATTCAGAGAACCGGAACCACGGATACGGAAAGAAGATGTCGATCCCGGCTGACCGGAAGAAGACATTACCTGCAAACCGGCCACCTGTCCCTGCAATGATTTATCGAAAGAGGCACTGGGTGTCTGCAGTTTCGTGTTATCGATACTGGCTGCCGAACCGGTAAAAGCCGATTTCTTGCTGGTACCATAAGCTACTACTACAATTTCATCCAGATTCTGTGTATCTTCACTCAGGATAATATTCAATGATGTTTTACTTCCGACGGCTACTTCCTGCGGGATATAACCGATATAACTTACCTGCAACACGGCATTTTTGGGAACTTCCAGTTCAAAATCACCGTCGACTCCCGTGATCATACCGATAGTCGTGCCTTTCACGACAACATTCGCACCTATTACAGGTTCCCCCGAAGCATCCTTCACGATACCACTGATCTTTCTTGCCTGTTGTTTGATATCGGCAACCTGTGCTATTCTCTTACTGGAAGAAGAATACAAAACCACTATATGATCATCTATCCTATATGCAATACCTGTCCCTTTAAAAACCATATCAAGTATTGCCCCGATCTCTTCCTGTTCGGCCTTTACCGAAATATTATTCACTTTCATACCTTCCAGGGCGAGGTCATAAGCAAAAACAATGTCGGTTTGCTTTTTCAATGATTCAACAACATTCTTTAGTGTTGCATTCGTCAATGAAAGCTCTACGCTGAATTTCTGATTCAGATTTGCAGCAGCAAAAGTTGTCTGCACAGGAGCGATCATTAAACAACACAAAGAGACCCCAACACACCAATGCATTACAGAAGATCGACTAATAGCTCTCTTTTTCATACTTTACCATTTTAAAAATTAACATAACACACATAACTCTTCCCACGATAATTCCATTCACAGAATGAAACTTTTAAGCACCGGAAAAGCAATTAGCTAAATACAATCACACTTATAAATATCAATTCGTTCCTTTTCCTTATATATTAATTACAACTAATGAAATAAAACTACCTAGCCAAAAATGTATTTTTTTGATTTAATTTTTAAATAATGCAATACAAGAGGGTGAGAAGAGAGTAAAAAGACTTAACGAATAGTATCTACGGGTATCCCCGTCATATAGGAAAGACGGCGAAGTGCATCGGAAGCACCTTTATGTTTTCTGAAAGAGAAGTTATAACGATTGTCTTTTATCGCTGTGGTATCCATTTTTATATTAACACCGTACAGGCTTTCTATGCTCTCGATTATAGAGGATACTTTAACGCCCGACATAGTTATCAAATCAAAGCGCCAGGAGATATATTCATCCACATTGACATGGCGGACTTCGATTCTATCTGTTTCCTCCGAACAGACTGCTTGTTGACCCGGTTTCAAAGTTACCAGTTTTTTCCCGTCGGCACGGAGCAGTTGTACAGAACCGGATTGTAACGTGGTTTTACTTATTGCCCCGTCAGGTGAGGTCGTTATACAAAAAGATGTTCCGACAACCTTTACCATCATTGCTTTGGTTTTCACGACAAACGGATGCAAAGTATCTTTTACGACTTCAAAAAAGGCCTCTCCCTGCAATTCCACCAGACGTTGATCGCCTGTAAATTCCGAAGGGCAGGTTAAACTGGAGTGGGTGTTTAACCAGACCAACGTCCCATCCGGCAGGAAAACCTTTCTCACAGAATCCGGAGACTGGTTGACATAGACAATATCGGTATCCGGAGTGACTTTCGGCACCTTATATAATATCGAGATCGAGATGAACCCCAACAGGATAATAGCGGCAGCGACCGCCCAGCGTTTCCATAAATGATTAACCGTTTTTTTATTTATCGGAACGAAACGGTCTATCCGTTCATTAATGACAGATAATGAATCTTTCAGTTGGTCCGAAGTTCTATTACCCGGGGAGATACTATGTTTTGCATGCCAAATAGCTTTGAGATCGAAAAAAGCAGCCTTATTCTCAGGAGAAGTTTTCAGCCAATCCAACAATTGTAGCTTTTCTTCTTCTGTGGCAGTTCCCGAAAGATATCTGTAAACTATAGTTTCATCCATCATGTTATACCGTTTATATATATTATACAACGATGAAGCTCAAAATACCTATTCAAAATAGATTTTTTCCACCATTCGACAAAAATAAAAACAGGAGAGTCAGTCCTGCCTTATATCCTCCCAGCTTATCCCTCAATTGCTTTAAAGCCGAATAGATATGATTATCGACTGTACTTAAAGAAATCCCCAGCTTACGGCTAATCTCCTTACTGGGCATATCCTGCAAATAGCTCAACACAAAGACTTCGCGGCAACGGACAGGCAGGCTTTCGATCGCTGCCTGCAGATCGGCCCTCAAATCCTCATTGTAAAGCCGTCGAATGATGTCGCAAGAGTCCGGATCATAATAATCATAACCCATCTCCTCTATCTCTTTTTCGCAGGAAGAGTAATAATCATTCGCATGCTTCCTCTTCTTTAATATATTCAACGCGGAATTATATACGGAACGGAGCAAATATCCCCGGATGGAAAGTGTATCGTCCAACCCTTCCCTATGCAACCAAAGATTCAAAAAAACATCCTGCACAACATCTTCCGCATCATCGGCATCCAGCATCAGGTCGGCATAAAAGCGCACAGAAAGATAATGCAATTCATATATTTCATTAAATGCAGCACGATCTCCTCTCTTTAACCTTTCTACCAATGATACAACATTTGCCATTGAGTCACACCTGTTTTGACTACAAATATATTCTTTTCTAAAAGATACACAAAATCAAAAACAGAGTGAGATACTTTTATCATCATCTCTTGCGTGCTGCCGCTGCCGCTTCCTTGGCTTTCCGGGCCTCACGGCGGGCTTTCTCTTTTGCTTTCAGTGTTTCCTTATATGCTTTTTCTTTCTGCTTACGTTCTTTTTCCTTTTGTTTAAGCGTCTCTTTATACTCACGTTCTTTCTGCTTACGCAGTTCTTCGCGAGCTTTCATCTTTGCTTTACGGTCGGCCTCTGCCTGTTTCAGTTTATCCTTACGTTCCTGTTCGAGCTGTTTTTCACGATCGACTTTCGCTTTCAGAAGAGCTTTTTCTTCTTCTTCCTGTTTCTTCAACAGTTCGGCACGTTCTTTCGCTTTCTGCTCCTGCAATTCTTTTTCGGCTTTCTGCTGTGCTTCGAATTCCTTGCGGGCTTCTTCCTTACGGGCAGCCTCTTCCTCGGCTTCACGTTTGCGGATAGCTTCTATTTCTTTCAATGTAAGTTCTTTTCGTTCTTCCGGAGCCTGAACAGCAGGGACAGTATCCTGAGAAGCGGATATTATCGTCGTATCAGGAACCGAAGGTTGTACGGAAACCGTATCTGCCGGAGCTTTAATTTCCGGAACAGGAACGCTGACTACCGTATCCGGAACAGCGGTTTCCGGAATAGAATCTTTTGCAGCAGGTTGTTCTGCGGCCTTTTCTGTTTCTTCTACCGGCGTTTCTTTCTTACGTACCGATTTAATCTCTTTCGACGGGGCTTCACCTTCCGGTTGTTCTATTGCTTCCGGTTGCTCTTCATCCGGAGATTCCATACCGGTTTCAGTAGCTTCGGCTTCAGCCTCTGCTTCCTTCGCTTTTTCTTCTTCTACCAGCATACGATTCTTCCAGCGTGTAGCCAGTTCCGGTGCTTTCTCTCCGAAGTTTTCTTCAAAGAAGCTGATATATTCTTCCAAGGTCTTCCCACGCATCAACGTTTCATAGTTGTCTTCAGAGATCGGAAGGATAGCCACATTCTTATCCAAAGCCTGGGCATAACCATCTTTACCGTAAATCATCTTATAATATTGCAGGATCTCCTCAATACCGGTGAATCCGCTAATATTCAACATAGACATCGGACCTGCTTCTTCAAAGGCGAGATCGAACTCCTTCACCATAAAGTTGGCAAAGTTATAGGCAGCCACAGCAAACAACAGCTGGTTCTTATCCACACTTCCGGTCGGATACATCAGAATCATACGGTACGGAGTATTTGCTTCGGCAGTAAATGTACGGGCCGAGTCTGCGGCAGACAACGATCCGTCTTCACCCAGGCCGAACCGCAGGTTCCAGGTCATACCTGTTATACTGCCCTGCATCAAAGTACGACCACGAAGGATTCCTTTCAGCATTTCACCAGCCAGCTCCGTTACATCGGCAGTAGGATATTTCTCTACCAACGCCTTCAGTGCAGCCTTGAAACCTTCGGCATCACCAGCCTGCACGTAAGTCAACGCATCCAGGAACATGAACTTAGGCATCAGGGTTGCCAGCGGATATTTGGCACTGACATTGCGGAAATTCCGGCGTACACTAACGGTATCGCTCGCCAGATAACTATTATAAGTTGCCTGATAGATAGAATCCTGGACGGAATCCATCATACGTATATTATATTCATAATTCGGATCGGAAATGGCAATCGTATAATCTTCATTCGGGAAGGCATTGATCATTTTTGCCTTATACTCGGCAGCCAAAGCCGTATTACCTGTACGAAGAGCCATCAGATAAACCTGATAATAACTTTCCAGACGATGCGAATTATCCGGGAAACGGCGTTCCAACTCTTCAAATGCTTCGATCGACAAAGGCAGATCTTCCAGTTTATCTTTATAGATCATAGCCATGTTATATAAACCGTCTTCGATAATTATATTCGAAGCATCCACTTCTTCCTGGGTAAAAGGCAATTGCTGCAAATAATACTCGCGTGATTTCGGGTCATCGGAAGCGACTTCCGGCAAACCGGCTTCCAGAGAATCGGCAGGCAAAGGTTGTCCGTCCGGTCCGACAACACCGGCTTTACCCTCGGCCATTTCCGTCTCATCCAAAGGCTCTTCGTCAAACGTCGACATTTCTTTTTTACGTCGCCGCCAGTTATCTTCCAGCGTACGGCGTCCCCATTTACGTTGGAACTGAGCCTTCCCCTGCGATACCGTCGACGGATTATAGAAATAGAAAGCAGCACCACCCGATGAAGTCGGAAGAACAATTCCTCCTGTTTCCGTACCCGGGCGGTTTATACCGGTTCCTTTGGCTGCCTGATCAGCCAGGTAAGCCTCCTTTTCTGCTAAAGCCTTCGCTTCTTCTTCCTCCTTTTTAACCTGCTCGATGATTTTATCGATGGCTGCCAACCGTTCTGTTTCCGGCATCTTTGCCAATGTCTGCAAACTATCCTGCAGATGAACGGCTTCTACATGTACAACCAATTCATCAAGAACTGCAGACAGTTTCGAAACACGTTTAAAGTCTTTATATTCTTTCTGGATACCCGACAAAGCCCCGCTGAAACAAGGCTGGGCCTTTATATAATCGCGCATGGTAAAATAAAGATCCCCCAATTTAATCTGGCAAATCGCTTTTTCCAGCCCGTTCTGAGTACTTTTCTCAACGCCCAGTTCATAATTCTTTATCGCATTCGCCGTATCTTCCCTGTTCAGATAGACATTTCCCAACGCGTAATACACCTGATCCAGATAGTCTTTATTCTTATCGCTCTTCGCCATCCGGTGGAGCATCTTGACAACTTTCTGATAGTTAGCGCCTGAAAAGACTTCCGTCTGACGGATACGAGCGGCAAATTCCAGTTCGTAAGGAGGGCTGGCTTTAGCTACTTCGTTAAACATTTTATAAGCCAGTCCGTCCTGATCCTGTGCAGCATAAATTTGCCCTAACAGGTATTTCATGCGGGTACGCTGAAGCTTATTCTTTTCCGATTTGATGGCTGTTTTAAAATAAGGGACGGCCTCATCGTACTGTTTACTTTTTACCAGATAATCGGCATAAACTGCGGCATACTGATTCAGATTTTTCCGGGGAATCCCGTTGGTATTCAATTTTCCTAAAATATCTTCGGACTCATAGAACCAGTCCATCTCCGAATAACAGCGAGCCTGCCACAAACGGGCTTCGGCTACTACTTCTTCGTCTTGTGAATAATGACGGGCAATATAAGAGAAGGTTGCAGATGCCTGCAGGAAGTCGGCATTATAGAATTGCCCCTGTCCGATCAGCAACCAGCATTTCTTCAGGAAAGGATTGTATTCTTCTTTTTCCTGGAAAGCGCGTTGTTTGGGATCGTTACGCCAACCCGGTTTTTTTGCCGGTTTCGCTTTGATCGAGTGGAGCTTGATGGCTTTATTGCCTTTCTCGATAGCACGGTCGAAAGGGCCGCCGGTCTCTTTCTTGTCTTTAGGTTGCGCACTGATCGGATACATATGGATCATTTCGGAATAGCTTTCCTTATACCCGGTCTGCATGGAGTTCAAGGCTTCATCAAAAGAAGTCTTTCCGTTAAAATAGATGTTGTAACGGGATGTAAAAGAATGGTAGAACCGGCTTGCCTTGGTGTTTTTCTTCGTACTGCACGACCAAAGCAAGAGTACCACGAACAATGAAATTATATAGTAAAAACCTTTCTTCACGTATAATGTGCGCTCTTTATCATATAATAAACTGGAAAGAGACTGTTTTATTGCCTTTTCGTAAAGAATAATACAGCTTTAAGGATCAAAAAGATCATTACCAGCACCAGAATTATGAAAGCCCCCGAAGGCACGTTCAGGAAATAGGAAAGGACCAAACCGGTCACACAGCTCAGGAAACCAAGACCGATACTTCCCCAGATGATCTTTTTAAAGTCGGAGGTAAACAGATTAACCGTTATTTGCGGTAAGGTCAGCAAGCTCATTAATAACATAATACCGACCAGGCGGATAGAAAGTACGATGGTCAGTGCAATGAAGAACATCATCATATACTCGATCCATTTGACATGGATATGCTGCGTCTTGGCAAAGTCACTGTCGAAAGCGACATAAACAATTTCACGCAGGTAAAGGGAAAAGACCGCGATCAGAACAACAGCTAATGCAGCCACCCAGATGATGTCGGTCATAGAGATCGTCAGAATATTACCGAACAAATAAGCAGAGAGGTTCGGCGAATAGCCGGGGGTAAGGAAAATAAAAATAACCCCCAACGCCATACCTAACGCCCAGACACCGGCAATTGCCGAGTCTTCCCGAACGTTCTGCGTCTTGCTCGCCCACTCCACCCCGAAAGCGGACAGGACAGAAAAGAGCATCGCCATCAGGATGGGATTCGTCCCCAGGTAAAAACCAAGTCCCAGACCTCCGAAAGAGGCATGTGTTATACCGCCGCTAATAAATACCAGCCGACGTGCGACAACGTATGTCCCAACAATACCGCAGGTGATGGCAGTTAGCAAGCTGCCCAGCAAGGCATGTTGAAAAAAAGTATATTGTAATAGATCCATATTCATTCCGTATGATGGTTCGTCTTATTTGTGCAATCTTTTCTTTATATCCAGTACGAGGTGCAGAAAGTTTCACCAGTAAGAAACAACTGTTTCACCGTATAGAAACAAGTGTTTCATTAGGGAGAAACAATATTTATGTCGAACACTTGTCGACGCTCTCTGCCGTTTAATGTATTCTTCTCTCACCGACAATAAGGAATGCTTCATCCTTCAGTGCATCCGGCAGGTTCACGCCACGAAGCTGCAGGCTACGGAGCCATCCGGCCACCTCTTCCGACTGCAGGGTATAAAGCACTTCGCGGAATTCATCGACGGCATCCTCTTCATACTCATCTCCCTCCAGTCCCCGGAAACGATCCAGTTCCTCGTCATCGTAATATTCGATCTCTTTGCTGACGGCAGCCAACAGACTGTCACGCTCACAGGTCTCATGCTGGCCGCAACATTCTTCGGGAATTTCACGCGCTTCAGGTATCTCGCTGATCTCCCCGCGTTCCAGCATCTGCTGCAATTTTTTATTCCTGAAATAACCGGCTATGGCTGCAATAACGCCCAGCACGATAACACCAATGATAATATACCACATATTAGTTGACAGTTGACAGTTGACAGTTGATAATTACAAATGCCTGGACTGTCTGTTATATTATTAAATTTCAGTTATATCAAACCCTGCCTGCTTTAAGTCTTCCCAATAAGCAGGATAACTCTTCGTCACCACTTCCGGCTCGGCTATTTTTAATCCCTGCGGCAAAATCAGTGCAGCCGGGGCAAATGCCATTGCCATACGGTGGTCTTCATAGGTCGCAATAACCGGGTCCGTTTCCGGTTCGCACCGTTCCCCGTTCCACTCCAGGATACTGTCATTACTGTCGGTTAGCAGATAACCCAGTTTGCGAAGTTCTGTTTTCAGCGCTTCGATACGGTCGGTTTCTTTTATCTTCAGACTCTGAAGTCCAGTGAAACGGAAAGGGATATTTAGTAACACGCAACAGACAACAAAGGTTTGAGCCAAATCCGGTTCATTTACGAAATTATAGAGTAGCTTCTTTGTCACATTACCGGTATGTTTCAACCGGACACCCCGATCTGTGAAGACCGTTCCGACACCCAGTTGGGAAAACAGTTTCGCACCGGCGGCATCGCCCTGCAAGCTGTTTTTGAAAAGACCGAGTAGCTCTATTTCGGCATTTTTCGACAAAGCCATAATGGAATACCAGTAAGAGGCGGCACTCCAATCCGACTCCACGGTAAAACGGATCGGTTTATATTCCTGGGGAAGTATCCTGATAGTCTGTCCGTTCCAGGTTGCTTTCACCCCGAACTGTTCCATCAATTGTAATGTCAGATCGATATAAGGGCGGGAGATAATATTTCCTTCCAGATTTAATATCAATCCATTCTCCATCAGAGGTGCAACCATCAACAGAGCCGAAATATACTGCGAACTGACGCCTCCTGCCAACGATATCTCACCTCCCTGCAAAGCGCTTCCGAAAATACGCAAAGGTGGATAACCTTCCTTCTCGATATATTCAATGCGGGCACCTAATGAGTTGAGTGCATCGACCAGCAGTTTGATCGGGCGGTTTTTCATCCGCTCCGTTCCTGTGATCGTCCATTCACCCACTATTTTAGAAAGGAAAGCAGTAAGGAAGCGCATGGCGGTCCCGGCAGCCTTTATATCGAAATCACGACTATCGGAGTTCAGCGCCCTGACCATCACCTCCGTATCATCACAGTCGGAAAGGTTCTGTATATCATAAGGACTATAACTCAGGGCATTCAATATCAATGCACGGTTACTGATGCTTTTGGAAGCAGGAAGTTGTACGGAAGCCCGGATAGCTCCTTCCGGGCTTTTTATGAGATATTTCATTGCTTTTGTCTGTTCTTTAAATTAGAAGACAAAAGTACGGAAAATTCCGGATAGTTAAGTCTTCTTTTTACGAATACGGCTTATTAACGTAGAGGGAGCACGGCGAACATCCCAAAGAGAAACGATATAAAGTACAGATTTCTTCTCATCCACATAATACACCAGTTTAAATAGTTTATGAACTAACAAAGTTCGATATTGGCGACGCGATGTATCCAATTCAGGAACATGAATCCCCATCAATGGATTTCCAGCCAAAAGTAAAATCTGATGGTCTACTGAATCAAGAAATTTCTCTGCAACTCTTTTTCCAAATGTTTTCGCACAATATTTTGTAGCTTTAGTCAGTTCTGCCATAGCAGTTTTCTTCCATTCGCATGTCATAACGAAACTAGCATTTGACGTACATCCTTCATCACATCTTGATGCGAAACCGTTTCTAATATATCAGCATCAAGATCTGCCTCAAATGTCGCAATATTCTGCTTTACCTCTTCCAAAGAAGAAGGGACACCTAGAATAGATTCCGTGTTCTTAGCTTGAGCCGCCTTAACCGCCCGATTGAAAGATTGTTTCATCTTATCAAGAACTTCAACACTATCTGTTTCCATAATCTTTCGGATAAGTTCCATCCGACGAGCATCTAGTTCCATTGCTGTCATAATACATTCCTTTCATTAATTATACCTGATGACAAAAGTACGGAAATTTCCGGATAGTTAGATGGTATTTTCATGAATAGGATTATTCGTTTATTATGCATTTAACTCCGATCAAAAAAAGAAAGTGTTGCAAGCACTTCTCCCGTCCCGACGGACAAGGCTGTTACTTTGCAACACTTTCATCATACATTCAAAGAAAGATCACTCGATCTCCGGGCGGTCTCCACCACCTCCTTCTTCAGGAGTTGTCTCAGGTACGCCATTCAACTCCATCCAAAAGATGTTGTCGCTTACAAGCGTACGGTTCATTGACTTACTACCGCTCTTCTTTGTGGCTTCAGGGATGAAGCGGACACGAACGCCGGTGATCTGCGATGCATTCACCTTATCTGCCGAGTCGGCTCCATTGCCGTTAGAGGTGCAAGTGTAGTAGAAAGTCCCCAAACCATCAATCTTCACACTGCGGCCTTGTGCCATATAGTCGGCCAAAACGCCTGCCAGATCCATCAGAACGGCATAGACGTCGGCACGGCTCACGGTAGAAATCTGCGACAAACGGTCAGCTACCTCTTTCGTTGCCACGGGTTTACCCACGGTAACAGCCTGCGGATGCCACTTACCACCCATCTTTTTAAGAACCTTTTTAAAGAATGCCATAATTGAACATTTTTAAAAGCCTCCCCTACTCTCTGCATATACAACGATCCGAGGATCGGTATAGTGACCTATAAGAAGTCACCCTGTCACCTATAAGAAGTCATTATGTCACCTAATATTAGTGGCATTACCGCCCTACGGGGTCGTTACAATACATCAAGTAACGGGATAAATCAGATTACCGGAGTTCCCACGCCATCTCCGACTTAGCGTGTCGTGTTTAGATTAAAGGATGACCTTTCCTTTCCAATACTCACTTATTATATTGAATTCTTATGGATATTCATACATTCAGTCATTTTGTATTTCGTATTTACTTCTTATTTCAGGAGCTTCCATAACTGTTTTCCGAAGGTTATAAGGATCAATATTTACTTTCCCTTTTACCAATTCGGGAACATTATAAGAAGTCAGGCAATAAATATAAAAGTCAGGGTCCTCCTGAGGCAAAAGAAACGGTTTGGAAGCCTTACCGGCATCATTGATTTGTGTAAACCAAGGGTACGTATAATATCCGTCATTCCGACGACTGCTAAAGACCACCCATCCACCCACAGACGACCAGGAGTGGAAACTGTCTACCTCCTCCGAGTTAATCTCATCCAACGTTCTATGCGTCTTATTTCTGAAATCATACAAAGCTAAATCAGCTGATTTAAGATAATTGGAAAACGAGCCGTACTCTAATTCCGTATAGAGTAAAAAACGTCCACAGGGAGAAATCCTCGGATGTAACATACTTTTATTAACCCGGGAAGCCGACACTAATGTATCCACCGTTTCCCCAAACTCCATTTTATCCGCATCAAAACGAATCGCACAAAGAGATAATTTTAAATCACCCTTATATTCAGGAATCTGAACAGCTTTGCCTCCGCAATAAATCAAAGTTCCACCATCGAGCGTAAACACAGGATAGTTATTATGCAATGAATCTGCAAATAGCTTCGAAATCGTATAACTTTTCTTGTCTTTCAAATCATATACTATCACACCCGACTTCAGATCAAATACCTCTATGGGAGTCTTCCCTTCATAAAAAATTTGTCGCGTCTGACTAACAGAAAAAGCAATGCAGTTACCCGACGGATGCCAAAAAGGATATCCGGCAGCCTGTGACATTTCTCCTGCCTGAGTATTCACTTTCTCTATTTCTCCATGTCGGATAAAATAAGTCCCCGGATTTTTCTGACGTGAATGAAACAGCATTTGATCCGGATCATTCTGACAAAAAGAATGGCAGTTTATACAGCCCGTTTCCGATTTCATATTATCGATTAAAACTTCATCATTAAAGTTCGTCAAATTCCGCTGGTTAATCGACATCGTATTAGTAGTTGTATACCCAGGTTCTATTTTTCGATAAACTAAAACCGGATCGATCGGAAAAGACGACACCTCCCAGTTGAATGGAGAATATTGAACAGTCTTTTCACCCCATTGCACTTTCAATGTCACGGAAATATGACTGCCCTTTGCCTTTTCAAGCCATTGTTTCCACTTCTTCTCCGGAAAAATAATCTTTTCATCTCCTGTAACCACCCAGCTCTCGTCGGAAAACCGCAACACGGCCTCGACTCGTTCAGGGCGGCCTGTCACTTTAAAATTCAACGGGGCAATATTCGAAGGTATGACTATATCAGTATAATCGGGAAACAACGGGGGGTTCTGCGACAGCTCCTCGGTGATATCCTTAGATACGAACTGGCACGAAAGGCATGCCAATAAACCAAAATAACAACATCTATTTATGAACATCGACAGATTCATAATAATAAAAGTAACTGGATTTATAATTATTTTTTACTATCCAATAATCAGAGATTGTATTTATCGGGCGTTTTCCAGAAACACAATACGCCTTGAAACGCGCCAATACCCCCTCATCGTATTTTATCTTTAATTTCCGGTCTTCACTGATTTTATTCTCACGCTCATAGATTAAAATTCCTTCCTGACACAGGATCGGAATTTCCGAGCTCGGAGACAAATCCAATTTATAACGGACCATCCTTTCCACCCAATCAATCTTTTTCTCCAGTAATGCCAGGTTCCAAGCATATTCCAAGGCCAATGTCTCAAGCGGTAACCGGATAGACAGGTTCGTTAAATTCTCTAATGGTCTGTTCATGCCTATTTGGAAACCATACGGAGGAAGCATCTTCCGGAAACGAATGATCCAATCGACCTGTTCCAAATCCGGATCATGTTTCATCCGGTTCAACAAATCGACTGCCCAGCGGTTATACATCACCGTTTTTTTCAATATACGCAGAAGTTTTATTGCCAGATCATTTTCCCGATAAATCAAATGGATCATCGCCAAGCGTTTAAGATGATATGGGTTCACCCCTGTATCCAACATCGACATGGCTTCGGTTGAGAACACCTGGCTTGCCCGAAAACATCCCAAGTTCCAATAGATATCGCTCAAACGGGTTTTCGAAACATACGATTGTTCACCCGCTGATACCAACGACTTCGAATAAGGAAATCCATCCCGAAATAAGGTATTACTCAATTGTCCGGTTTGTGCCAATGCCATATAATAATAGTTCAAGGTTCTGGAATTCAGCTTCTTTACGTCACCTATGCTACTTAGCAATTTATCCCAATCACCTTGTTGCATCAGGTAAAACAATTTCATCTCAAACTCTCTGGCCCGGTTGGTATTCACACAACAGGCATATACGACCAGCAGAAGATAACCAAAGGCAACAAAGAGATATCCGCGTAAACAACGCAATAAAAAGAGACAACCGATAAAAGAAGTCATATAAACAAAATACCAAGGATACCACGCCGACTCCCACTCAGTAACAATCACTTCATTCATCGGGAAACGATATCGGAGCAATAAAGTCGTGAGTAATACGGAAAAGGCAAATAAAGAACAAAGAGAAATCAGGTAAGAATAGTTCCTCCACCCTTTCAGGTATTCGTAAATCAATATATACAAACAGGCTACAAATGCCGCCTCTTTACAAATATACCAAAGCACGCAAGCCAGGAAATAGCCGAATAAAATGCGTATGTGCTTACGGGATAACCCGATGTAGAAATAGCAATAAAGAAAAGATATCAATAAAGCAAGGTCTTTCGATAAAGGATAATCGGAGAAACTATGTAGAGACCAAACAAAGGCCGTCGAATATAAGAAAGACAAAGGAATACGGTAACGAGATCCGGTAAAAGGTTTTAACAAGTAATTGATCAGAAGCCCCAGGAGAAAAGCCACGCCTGCTAAAACACCAATTCCGAAATACCGGATCACATAAAATTGGATAAGAAAAGAAGCAATATAATCTAGAATCCCCTGTATTCGGGAAAGAAAGGAAGTGAAAAAATCAATCGTTGCCAAAAAATAACCGACCTGTCCGGACAAAATAATCTGGAAAGATTGGGAATAAAGGAGATATGTTACCATACCTGTGAATAGAAACAGGACAAATAAGATGTCCGAAACCTTCCTGTTCATAATGAGTTCACTTTAGAATAAAGGAAGGTGTGCCAAAAGTGTGACCTTTGACACACCTCCTCTAACATTCAATCAATTTATCTATAAGCAATAAGAGACTACTTATTCGGGAAAATCCCTTATCTCTTCTTTCGTATTAAAGCTATCCGGCGAATTAGCAGCCGGTTTATATATTGTATAATACGTAAATGAAGATCCGCCTTGGACATTCAGAATGATATCTTCCAAGACCGTAGCCAATACCTCATGAACCTGCAGCTGACCGGTTGCATCGGTATAAGTCAACACACATTTCTCAGCACCGTCATTTGCCGCGCCCCAGGTTATCAACATATTACCATCTTCCGTCTTCGAAATGTTTTCAATATGACGGTTAGGTAAGGTATTCCGATAATCTTCACCGCAAGATCTACCGGTAGCTTCAAACGGAAGCGAACGATTTCCATATTTATCAAAGCTGACGATTTGGAACAAGTATTCTCGTTCCGGCAGATTTTCAATCATAAGAGAGAATTCACCGACTTGTCCGCTAACATTGAAATCGACCGAATCTGTATAAGCATTCCAATAAATACGGAGTTTCTCGATACGTTGGGCATTAATAAATAATTCCATCTTAACACGCCCGTTACCCGGACCAACGGATGCACTATCCACTTTCGCTGCATAAATAGTTTCCCCTTCTTCCAGAAAACCAATATGCAAAGAGTCCATATCATCACAAGACGTAGAAAACACCCCAACACAAAAAATCAGCAGGGGAATAACATATTTTGCTATCATACTTCTATACATTTAATAATTACCTTACTTATCCTTATCAACCTGCCCATAGACTTCTATTTCAGACATATGGAAGAAGTCGCCATTAGACCAGGTTTGCAAAGCATGCAAACGGAGATAACGAACTTTGGGTTTACTCGGGTCACAAACGAACTCTTCACCTGCTTCGGCCCATTGCCTGTCTTCGTCGGATATCTGTCCTAAAGGTAATCCTGAAGGTTTAGTACTCTTACAATCCATCATCAAAGTCCAAACCGAAGGATCATTCAGATTTTGAGCATCTGCAGTTCCCCAGATCTCAAAATGTTCCAGGTTTCCATGTTTAAAAATCCAATCTCCCAAACGTTGCCATACTTTAATACGACTAATCTGTCCGGTCACGCCTAAGTCGAATGTAATCCATTGCGGCCAAACACCTGACCCATTAGCTGTGTGAAATCCGTTACCGTCACTTTTCGTTCCATCAAACAAGTTTGCGAGAACCCATCCCCAAGCCGAAGGTTGGTCACCTTCAATAGACATTCCTGTGATTTTCGTTCGATCAAATTGTTCTTCAAACAAAGGAGAAATCGTCGTTTCCAAAGCTTCACTTACATTTCCCCAACGATCCTGTATATAAATTTTAAAATCTCTCGGATCGGTATCCATTCCACGAGTCGCGGCACTACCTTCTACCACTGTACTGTAGTAGGCATCGATCCGGTTGAACTCATTGTTATTGTCTTTTTGTTCCAAAACGACAGAAATCTCTGATCGTCCGGGATTCTCCCAATAAGCATGTACACCTCCAAAGTCGGCTATCAACCTCAAAGTACGTCCGATAGTAACTACCGGTGCCTCCAATGGCTTCACGGTCACTTTTACAGGGGACGATTCATTCAAACTGCGGTCTATTGCCACCAATTCCACAATGCGTTCTTCTTCTGTACCAAATCCCTCGATCTTAAGAGTATCCACGAATAAGGAAGCTTTCACTTCACTCGAAACGCCTGATTTCAATTCATAATTAGCTTTTACACAAAGCAGATCTTCATCGTCCGGCAAAGTGTATTTCAAAATAGCACCACCCGGAATATTTCTGACTTCTACATTGCTGACAGGCTGTGGAGCGACAGAATCTGTTTTAACAAATGTACGTTCCTCTTCCGAACACGCGATCAGAAGCAAAATGGAGAGTATATATAATAAATTCTTTTTCATTGTCCCATTTATTATGATTACTAATTACCAACTTACCAATCAAAATTCTGAACCAGATTCGAATTTATCGAAATCTCTTTCTCATTGATCGGCCAGAAATAATCTCTTACTGAAAATTCAACAGGAGTTTGGGCCACTGAAGTAACTGTGTAGAAGAGATCTTGAGTATCTCCCAGAATGACATTCCATCCTTTTGGCTGTTCATTAAGATCCTGAATTCTCTTCCAGCGTCTGAGATCCCAGAAATGTTGTCCTTCAAAAACCAATTCGATTTCACGTTCGTGCTGTATAATTTCCCGTAAACCTTCTTTGGTCGTAACTTTAGAAGGAGAAATGGAATATTTAGTCCAGGAAGCCTGAACACCTTCCAAACCGGCGCGTTCACGAATCATATCTAAATATTTATACACTTCACCGCTCGGGCCACTATATTCATTCAATGCTTCAGCATACAACAAATACAGGTCCGCCATACGCATGATCGGGAATGGATAATACTCTATACTATAATCATTCGCCGTCATAGCATCTTTAAAACTATGCATTTTCTTAGCTCCATATCCTGTAACAGAGAATGCCTCGGAAGCAGAAGCTACTCCTGAATATTCTTTCGCACAAAATTCGCAGTGTTTTACATTATCCGGAAACTTATTATAACCGTTACCGAAATAGATACCTCGGTCAAAACCTATATTTGCATAGAATCGTGGTTCACGATTATAATGCAAATTAACAGTCTTCTGCCCCTCCTTCACATAGTACTTTTCAGCGCCGGAAGAGGCTTCCGGACGAATTTCGTAACGTTGGCTATACCAGTTGTTCTGTACCCAGTCTCTATCTTCATTAATAGGTACGCCATGGGATGAATAGAATTTTTCAACCGTATTCAATGTTGGAGCCCACTCGGTACGAACTACCGTTCCCATTTCTGCACCAACGCGCAAAACACGGGATTGACAACGTTGAACAAATGAATACTGGTCATTATTAGTACTACCCCAAATCAGCTCACAATTCCAACGATCACAAATAGCCTGACGTAAAGTGGTTTGCAATTTGAAGGTATCGTTCTGCGTACTCAGTAGCGGATCTACACTTGTATAAAGCCGTTTATTCTGTGCATGAGCCATATCAATTGCCTCCAAACAAGCATCTGCTGCTTTTTTCCATTTTTCAGGATCATACGTTTGAGGGAATAATTGTACCCCGCGGTTATCGACTAAAGAGGCATAATCCGTATTTCCATTGAACAAGGGACTTGCAGCGTATGCCAGTACTCTTGCTTTCATTGCTTTAGCCACCAGATTATATGCTCGTCCGGCTTCAGTACCTTCTACCAAGTCGTCATTAGAAGGAAGACCTGCAGCCGCTTCATCCAGCAGGTTTACTATATAATCGACAACATTGTCTACCGGTTCACGATATACTTTTACCTCTTCCGGAGTAGCCGATACCGGCAGATTGACATCCATAATAGGTATAGGCCCATACATACGGAACAAATAAAAATGATAATAGGCCTTCAGAAATTTTACTTCTGCTATCCAACGGTCACGTTCATACGAAGGTAAATCTGTTACTTTATCCACATTCTCAAGAAAGATATTACAGTCACGAATACCATCCCACAAAGCCGGAATAACAAATGAATCCCCTGATTTTGCTCCGCTCCAGAAGTTCATATAAGGATCATTCACTTTTTGCATACCACGGGCTATATAACGCCCGGCAGTATTAATATAAGAATGGCACCAAACTTCGTCTGTAGCTGCAATCGCCGGGTCCCACGAGAAATCGCCATGCTTCGGACGATAAGTATAACAGGTATACAAATACTTTTCACATGCTGTACGATTACGGAATGCATAATCAATTGTCGCCATATTATCCGGTACAATATCCAAATAATTACAAGAGATACATTCCAGTAATACGATACAGAACAGTAAGCTTTTTAATAATATATTTTTCATCATCTTATTTACATTTTAGAAAGACAACTGAACTCCGGCATTAAACACTCTCTGGATAGGATATCCCAAACCATTTCCACCCATTTCCGGATCCCACAATTTAAATTTTGAGAAAGTCAGTAAGTTGGTTCCGCTTAAGTATAAACGCAAATCACTTACATGGGCTTTAGCGATGATATGTTTCGGAATACGATAACCGAATTCCAATGATTTCAATCGCAAAAATCCGCCATTCTGCATAGACCAGGTAGATTTCTTATTGTTATTTTCAACTACGGATGTAGACAGGCGCGGCCATAATGCTTGTGTATTACGATTTGCTTCCGACCAATGGCTATCGGCATACGCTTGCAACAATGCACTTTGGTTTCCAATAAATGGCGAAGTTTTTTCTACATCGATCCAAAACGATTCTCTTGCTAATCCTTGGAAGAAACAAGAAAGGTCAAAATCTTTATATCCCATAGATACACCAAAGCCGTACACAATTTCAGGACTGGTAGGATACCCAATAGCTGCTTGATCTAATTCCGTGATTTTCCCATCACCGTTCAAATCCTTATATTTAATATCTCCAGCCATATAATTACCAAACTGAACCGGAGAATTTCGAATATCTTCTTCATCTATGAATAAGCGCTCAGCAACATAACCATATTCTTGAGCCAACGAATGACCGATACGTGATTTCCAAGGCGTACTGCTATAATCCGGTTCTTCATATACTAAAAACTCACTGGTTGCATACGTGTAATTGACACGCCCTGTAATCCATAAGTCTTTATTGATCGAGTGGTTATAATCAAGAGACATATCGATACCATGACTCTTTGCTTCTCCAACATTCGCTCTCAAGCTACTTTGAAGTCCCATCGTCTCCGGTATGGCAGCACGATCCATCAAAATATTCCAGCGTTTTTCTGTGAAATAATCGGCTTGGATTTCAATCTTGTCAAACAAGCCTAATTCAATACCATAATTGGCCTTACGTGCAATTTCCCAAGTGATGTCTTCATTTGGATAACGACTAATGGAAATTCCGCTTAACCCACGACCACCTCTATTCCCTAACGTACCGAAAGAAGAGCTCAGATGTGAGTTATTCATATTCACATTAGACAGATAAAAGAAGCGATCGTCTTCACTACCGATTGCATCATTACCAACCAAACCGTACGTTGCTTTCAGCTTCAACTTAGTCACTGTGTTTTTCAAGGCCTCGGGGAAGAATTTCTCATTAGATATGAACCAACCTACACCACCGGAAGGGAAGAAACCAAAACGTTCTTTTTTTGCAAAACGTTCAGAACCGTTGTAACCAAAGTTAAATTCAAAAAAATAACGTCCGTCATAAGCATAAGTATAGCGTCCCGCCAAGTTTACATTACGCGATGGCAACGACTTTTGCAAGTCACTTTCATTTCCATTCTTCGATTCCCTCATCGTGAAAACCAACAAAGCACCTACATTATGTTTTTCATGGAAATCACGATTCCAATTCAATGCTCCTTCAAAATAGAGAGCAGAATTAACTTCTTTCTTCCCCGGTACATAATCCAAGTATTCCGTACCACTTTGTTCATTCAAGATATTCAGTTTGTAGGTGTCCGAAGCCTTGTCGTACATGCCTGCCGAATAATAAAAGGGGTTATAAGCACGTTTTACTTCAAAGTATGAATAACGACTCGTATTAAACAAGCCTCTCAAGGAAAGACCTTCGGTTATGAAATCCAGTTTTTGCTCCAATTCAAACTGGGCAAACATATTGGAAGTCGAGTATTCTTTATACCCCTTTACCATCTCTGCATACGGATTCATATATTGTGCTTTATCAGCATTACCGAACAAGACATGTTGAGTATATTTATTCGCTTCATCAGGTAAATAATAGGGCGGGAACAATGCCGGATTAGCATTCATCACTTTTTTATACAAGTCATCTCCCCCATCTAACGGACCGCTATAATCGTCAAAAGTACCCTGCAAACGAACCTTAGCAGTAGTTGTAGACGTTACTTTAATATTCACATTGGAACGCAGAATATAACGTTTCAAATTAACGTTATTATTAAAGTTGCTTACACCATCTACTTTCTGGTTTCCATTATCTGAGTTGTAAGTACCTGTGATATAATAACTGGCGACTTTTCCACCACCACTTAAGTTAAAATTCAAACGACGACTATGAGCCTGTTTTTTAAACATAATATCATACCAATCGTTAGCCGGGTAAACATACGGATTTCCTCCGGCAATCGTATTATCGATTTTCTGCTGTGAATACATGGTCGCTCCTAGTGGATCACGTGTTTTAATAGCCTCATTGTGCAACTTCATATACGTTACCGCATCTGCCAAATCAACCATACTTGTAGGGGTTGTAATAGACTCTTCATAGCGGACATTCAGTCTGGCTTTTCCTTCAACACCTTCTTTCGTTGTAACCAAAATAACGCCATTTGCTCCACGCGAACCATAAAGGGCCGTTGCTGCAGCATCTTTCATAATATTAAAACTGGCAATGTCATCTGGCTGGATTTTTGATAAATCTGAAGAAGATATCTCATTATTATCCAACAATACCAAAGGATCTTTTTTATAACCGAATGTTGTCACACCGCGAACGAAGAATTCCGCATTGTCTTGCCCGGGTTCTCCACTTCTCTGATAAGCAATCAAACCAGAAATACGACCAGCCAGAGAAGTTGTCAAGTTACTGCTGGGTACTTTTAAATCGTCAGGTTTAACGGAAGTAATAGAAGAAATAACCGATTCTTTTTTCTGTTTGGCAAAAGCAACAACAGTTACCTCTTCCAATTCGTCAACCTTAGGTTTCAATGTAACATTCAGCTCTTTTTTACCTATAACAGGAATTGTTTGCGTTTCCATTCCTAAATAAGTAAAGATCAATTTGTCTGATTCTTTTACCTCTAGAGAATATGTTCCATCAACATCGGTAGTTACCCCCCCTCGGCGTTCCTACAACCTGAATAGCAACTCCAGGTAAAGGTTCTCCTAAATCATCTGTCACTATTCCACTGATTTTTTTCTGCTGTTGCATTGGAGCAGGAATAAGAGCCATTCCTGCTTTTTTGACTTTATTATCTGTAGCAGTCGTTTTTTCATAAGCTCCTGTGGCAGAAGCTGAATCTGCTAAAACAAATAAAAATGTCGTAAAAACGAATATAGGAAGGGCTTTTTTAGCTACCATCCTTATTCCAATTCTTTTTTTATTCATAATAATTACTTAGTTTAAGAGTTTTAACCAGTTTTACATTTGGTTTAATCTTACGTGAACCGAATAACAGTGTAAACATTATCCGTTTTTAGCATACTTTTCTTTATGTCATAGGCATTAAATTTAGGTTTACAAATTTTTTATATTTATCTACACGAACACTATATCTCTTCCACCTTCAATTCGTATTGAAATTAGAGATAAGGTCAAACAAAAGTTAATACAAACATCAAACGACTATTTACAAGCACAGCCCATATAAATCAACTATTTCACAATCCATCATCACATACTTATAAAAAAATCTCCGAACCATAGTTTTTGTAGAACTATGGTTCGGAGACAATAATTATTCTGAGATATCAGCAAATTGTATTAAAAATATTCAGCCAAAACTCAACAAACGCTTTGTTAAAGGTTAAAATTTCACCTTTAACCCCTCTTTAATAATATAATATCGGATAATGCAAAAAAAAGAACGGATTTTTTAAACGATTTTATTGGATATTTTTCTATTTTTGCAAAAAAAATACGTAGTTCTACAAAAACTATGATCATTATTTAATTAATCTTCAATCCCGGTAGATACATATTGAATCACATTAAGTTCTTTAACAGACAGAGGGAATAATACTTTCGCTATTTCCTGACGTACAAGCCAAACAGAGAGTAAACCCTCCAAAAAACATTAGTTTTTTGTATTTTTCCATCATCAACTTCATTTATTATTAAATTCTTTTACCGCATCAAACATCGCGATAATATTCTCCGGCGGAACATCCGGTAGTATATTGTGTACGGTATTAAAGACAAAGCCACCTCCGGACGACATGATCTCCAGACGCTCCAGAACTTGTTCACGCACTTGAGCCGGTGTACCGTTATTCAGTGTACCGACGGTTTCTACACCACCACCCCAGAAAGTACAATCCTGTCCGAACTCTTTTTTCAGAAATTCGGGAGACATATCCATGGCATTGGTTTGCACAGGATTGAAGACTTCGATCCCAGCCTCGATCATATGGGGCATCAATGAAGAGATGGAACCACAGGAATGGATAAAGGTGTGCATCTGACTATGCGATTTTACATAATCGCATAACTGTTTATGACGGGGTTTGAAAAGGGTTTTATAAGTATCCGGATCCATAAACGGACCGGTTGTCATCCCGAGATCATCCCCGAAACGGATAATGTCAACTATATCGCCAACCGAAGCACAGACCTTTTCAAGTGTTGCCAGGTGACGTTCCAGTAACTCATCCAATACGCGTTCCACCTGATCCGGATCACAGAGCAGGTCCATCAGGAAATTATCCATCCGGCGCAGGAAAGTTCCCCATTCAAAAAGATTGCAACCGCAAACGATCATCAACGCCTTATCCGTTGTCTCCCGCAAATGCAAGGCATTTGTTCTCAACTGTTCCCAGAAACCGTCATCGGCAGCATGATCCCAGGGACTGTGCACATAACGCGACCACAGGACACGCCCCATCTCTTCATCCAGGCCGTCATAACTATCAGGATAGCCATCCACATAAGGGAAATAGGACTGGTCAAAGAATGTGGCACCTTTCGGCATCATTGCCAACAGGCGTTTACCGTCGGAATCATAACAATGCCAGGAACCGTTGGGTTGTTCTATGGGATTGAACCAGGCGGGATACAGAGCTTTATCGCCATTAGCCAGTATTGTCTCCTGCCAGTCGGACGCGTTCACATTAAACGTACGGCCGATATCGAGGACATCAATACCAAACTGATCGATCAACGACATATCCGGTTGTGCCAATTGCTGTACGACATCATATATTTGTACCGGTAAGTCGGTCCGTCCCAACTGTTTCAGCAAATTGGAATAGGCAATTGCCGAAATACCTGAACTGGGAGTTGCTCCCATATCGACCGGAACACGGTCGGGCTCTTTATGAGCTATAGCTGATAAAACACGTTCTCTTGAAGTCATAATTTTCAATTCTCAATTTTCAATTTTTAATTATCCTTACTCTCCGCCGCTCATTCCTATAATGAAAGAGGCAGCAACCAATACGACCAGTCCGGCATACATCCATACTTTTGTCTTTGTATCCGCAGCCTTCCATTCACCCCGGTACAATCCCCAAAGGGTAGCAAAAACAATAGTCAGCGACATCAATATTCCCCAAGCTGTAAACGAGAACTCCCCCATCCGGCTTTTCCCCATACCATAAAAGATAAAGTTGACAAACCAGAGAAAACCTGCCAATCCGCAATACAGATAATTACTTGACACTGCGATATCCTTTGTCTTTACAAAAGCTTTCAGGTTATTATTCTTTTTCGACAGGAACAAACACCAAAGTGCAGTCGCCAGAAAAGAACCGCCGAACAACACGAAAAAGACAGGTAACGTCTGAAATAGCGGATCGATACCCGAAGCAACCAAAGCGGATGAAATACCCGTACCCTGTTCTATACCCAGGGCTTGCGAAGCACCGGTTATTCCGACAAAGAAAACCAGCACCAGTCCTTTTCCGAAATTAAGTTCCGGGTTCGCTTCCGGTCCGGCACCTTTATCTTTCCGGTAACCGGCATATCCACTCAAAGCAATACCGACTGCGGCAATCAGCAAACCGGCTATCAACATAGTCCCTCCGGATTGTTGCAAGAGAATATTCAAACGCCCGTCGATAGCCGGAGGAATGATCGTTCCCAGTATCATCATCAATCCCAGAGAAAGCGAGAAGCCTAACGAAAGGCCCAGATAACGCAGGGAAAGTCCGAAAGTAAGATTACAAATACCGTAGATGATCCCCAGTAAAAAGATCCATCCCAATGTCTGTGCCGGGACACCGGACAGCACATTCATAAAGCCCGGGCAAAAAACATAACATGCCACCAGCGGTACGATCACATAAGCAAACAAACTATATATCAGCCAATAGTTTTCCCACGCCCAGTTACGGGTCTTTCCAAAAGGGATCGAAAAACTTCCCGACGAAAATGCTCCGATGGCTATCAACCCGATTCCGAATAATAATTCAAATGTCATAACTCTTATTGGTTTTTTCTTCTAATATTCCGATACACACAAGAGGCGCTGTTACAGATATCACAGCCATAAGGCCGCTTTCTGACCTCATCCCCTATTCCTATAATTCCGCTAACCGATTTGATCGGCTGCATCAAACAAGATTCATTGATAGTGATCCCGGTCGGGTGATCGCCGATATAGGCAAACAGATCGCGCTGCCCCGACAATGCCCATTCGCAATAGCCTGGACTGTAGCGGTTCGTAATCTTCTTTCCCTGTCCCTTCATCTCTTCTTCCAAATACTGCTGCACTTTATCCATTGCATTTTCAACGGTCGCCGAACCGATTGACTCGACAACGAATGCCTCCAGAAAATCGCCGTTCTGCTGATAAGCATGTGACAACCCGGTAAAAGTTTTCCCTGCCGTACAAAGAAATAAAGCTATCCGACCGGATCCTTTCATATAACCGCTAATCTTACACCCTGTATGTAAATACCCTGAAGAACAAGCGACCATTCCTTCTTTTATATTTACTTCCAGACAATCCAGTACGCGGTATCCACCGATAATCTCTTTCGAATCTTTCAATTCGTCAAAGGTTTTCTCCACGATCTCCGAGACGAGTGCATAACTCTCTGAATCCGGGATTTGGAGGTACTCCATCAATATCGGTATTTCCGGACGAACCTCTTCAAACGAAAATGTGTATGACCGGAACATCATTTCCCTGTATTAAAATCGGCTATTGCCTGATAGAATGCTCTGATATTTACATCCGGGACCAAAGGCGGCATATCACAACCGGAAGAGATAACAAAGTTTTTATACTGCGATGTCCTTAACAACAAATCAGTAGTGATCCGGTACACCTCTTCCGATGTGGCCTGTTTCAGAATGCCTACAGGGTCGATGTTTCCCATCACGATGAGTTCCGACGGGCATTGTTCCAATGCCTCAACCATATTTACGGCATTTCCGAAATGTAAAGCAGCAGCGCCGGAATCGATCATAGCCTGAGTACATTGCCCTTTATTCCCACAGTTATGTAAGATCACGGCAAAATTCTCATCCTGTACCGCCTCCACTATCTGCCGGACATAAACAGTCGAATATTCCTGACAGTCTTCATTGGAAAGTAACCCGGCAGCCGGTTCAGCCATAATCACTCCTGTTGCGCCGATCGCTTTCAGCTCCCGACAATAAGCTGTAATATAAGCTGTACATTTATCCAATAACGTTTTTATCACATCCGGTTCGATATAAATCCCGACCATGATCTCGGACATATCGTAGAGTCTTCCCGCTAATGAGAAAGGGCCGATACAACCGGACAGAACAGGTTTGTCTTGTATGTTTTCCACTGCCAGGCGGTTCGCTTTCAGATATTCCGGCATTCGGCCCACAGACAAAGAAGGGACCTGCAGGCTATTCACCGTTTCTTCATCATACACCAGACGCCCGGTAACACTTGGAACCTCGTGAGTCGGCATACTGATCGCACAACCAAAAGCCTCCGCCTCGACAGTCAAATCCATAATGACGGTACAAGCCGTCGTATGGTAGGTTTCCGTCACATGTCTGATTGCCTGATAATGAACCTCGCCGTCCGTAACGGCATCGACCACGTTTTTCCCGATCGCTTCAATACCGGGATGGGTCATAATAGGGATAGCAATCCGTTTGTCGCTATCCTGTAATTGCTCGATAAACTTATTCATACGCTATCAGGCTACGATTGATTCCAACCAGTTGATATTATCCTGCGGATCACGGGCATAAGCATCCGCCCCGATCCTTTGAGCAAATTCCGCATTCAACGGTGCACCACCGACAACCACTTTGGTATCGGGATATTTTGCACGGATAGTGGCGATCATCGGTTGCATATTGCTCATGGTAGTAGTCAGCAAGGCAGACATGCCGCAAACAGCTCCGGGATGTTGGTCCAATGCCTGGATATATTTCTCGGCAGGTACATCTGTCCCCAGGTCGATCACCTCCCAACCGGAACCTTCCACCATCATGCCCGTCAGGTTCTTGCCGATATCGTGCAAGTCGCCCATAACGGTACCGATAACAAATACACCTTTCCGTTTGATCTCTCCATTCTGAAAATAGGGTTTCAAATGCTTCATGGCACTGTTCATCGCTTTAGCCGATAACAGCATTTGAGGTACGAATATCTTCCCTTCGGTAAACTTATTGCCGACCCGGTTCATTGCCGGTATCAGGGCGTCATTCAATACGGATTGAGGAGATAAGCCGCTCTCCAATGCTTCCCGGGTCAATTCGTCAGCACCCGGTTGTCCTTTCATTGCCGGTGGATAGGGCGATGCAAGACTGATCTTGCCGAATTCCACGCATTCGCCAAGTTTAATAATGATGTCGTTCATGTTCAATAATATTTAAAGCCTATTCTATTTTATATGTTATTCAGTCTGTATGGAAAACCTCTTCCATAGCAGCCCACCATTCTCCGGGAGCACGGTTTTCTACCGGTTGCTGGCAGGGATCGGTGAGCTTCCACCATTCTTGTGTGGTCGGATCGGCAGCCATTCGCTGCATATCCTTTTCATAATCATTTCCGATATATTCATAATAGCTGTACAACATTCCGTCTTTGTAATAAATAGAGTAATTGCGGATATTACACTCGCTGATCATGGCCAGCACCGTCGGCCATACGGCTGCATGCAATTGTTTATATTCTTCCAGTTTTTCAGGCTTTACGCCAATTATACTTCCATAACGTTTCATATTTCCCTGTTTATTAAATTAGGTATGAGCAAAAATAGCGGATATACCAAAGGTGAAGTTTTCAATATACGTGGTTCTTTTGACTGTTTCCGAGATTTAATATACTAATACAAAGTACTTGACAATGTTTAATTAAATCCGCTCTTTCATTCCATAAAGTAGTCACTATGCAAGAACAATAAAAGCCCGATGAGTATTATCACCAGGCTTTTATCATTTTTATTGCAACTAATTAATATCCGGGATTTTGCTTGATTGCTCCCATACCACGAACAATTTCTTCCGGGTCATAAGGCAAAACACAATACTTATCGGCATTATACTGTTTAGCCGCATGGATCTCAATCACACCTTCATAGGTTTTACCATTAATAACCATAGTCTTTCCATTCTCTATATCAACTGGAGAATTCGGATTTGAACGGTCAACATGTTTAATACCATGTTTGGCAGCCTCCAAACGTTCTTTTGCATCAGGATACTTTACCGACCAGCGTTTTAAATCCATAACACGATCGGTAAACTCGGCAGCAAGCTCACAGCGGCGTTCATGCATCAAATCTTTCATTGTTGCATCTGTATAAACATCCCCCAATCCTGCTCGGCAAGTCAACCGGTTCAATTCTTTTGCTGCTTCGGCACCACGCCCCATTTCAATATAAGCTTCTGCTTTAAACAAAATCATTTCCGCAAAACGAATAATCGGCACATTCAGATCTGTACACGGTCGGTCAGGGTTAGTTGAAATACGATTACTCACCCCTGCACCAGTCACTGGATCAATTGTACCATAAGTAAACGGTTCCATATACTTAGCAATAGCAAAACCACATTCCTGATCGGAATCCGAATAATATTTACGTTTCGATCCGAAAAAAACAAACTCATCACCATATTGCATCAAAGTAACTGGACGGCGCAAATCATTTTCATCATATTCGGCCCATAACTCCAATGTCGGAGCAAAATTTCCCCAACCATTGTAAATACCCCATCCCTTGTTCTCCAGGCAAATACCGGGGAAAACGCTTCCAGCTTGAGTAGGTCCGGTAGAGTTAACCGACCATATATATTCTTTTCCCCACTCATTAGCAATCTTGAAAACATCTGCAAAATTTTCTTCCAAACCTCTTCCTCCTTCCGTTTCCAAACGATCAACTATTGCCGGAATATTTTCCCATTGAGATGGATCATATTGTGCCCAATACGCATACGTTTTTACCATCAATGCCAAAGCAGCCTGACGAGTAGCACGTCCATAATCAGCCGTACCATATGCACTAAACCAAGGTAATAACTCCGAAGCCTTTTGACAGTCTTCTATAATCAAACGATAATTATCCATTACAGACGCTCGCTGTTCCGGAATTTTCGTCACATAGGGATCATAATCTTCGTAGCGATCGAAAGGTACACCATTATCAGAACGTCCATAACGGTAGGCAATCATAAAATGAGTAAAGGCACGCATAAAATAAGCTTCACCAATACGATTTTTGATTATCTCAGTCGGAGCATCCAACTTCAATCCCTGATAAATAATATTATTGCAAATAGCCATACTGCTATACAGCATATAATAAATTGTTTTAATACTACTTTCTTCCGATCCGTTAGGAACCAGATTAGCCAGATTCATTTGTGCATTCGAACGGGTTCTTTTATAGAAAATATCATCCGAAGCCCCCTGTTCCCAAAATAAATCACGTCCCCAGGTTTCCTCCAACCCCATATTTCCGTAAATACCAATCACAGCTTTGCTGAAATCAGCATCCGTCTTCCAAAAATTTGCATCGTTAGGAGAACCTTCAGGCTTTACATCCAACCAGCCTTCACAAGAACAAAGTATGAACGAGGCCAACATACATATTGAAAATATTTTCAGTTTCATCTTTTTATATCTTTTATTTTATCAAAATTTAAGTTTTACAGCAATCGAATAGGTTCTGGCAACTGGCCAACGACCAGCATCCAACCCATTTCCTCCAATTTCCGGATCTATACCTGAATAAGAGGTAAATGTTGCGAGATTATCAACACTCAAAGTAAGATCCAATGAACTTTTCCGGTCTGCCAAATAACCATTTTTATGCAACAGTCGAGTTAGCGAATAACCTAAAGAAACATTTTTTATACGCAAATAATCGCCACTTTCCAGATACCAATCAGAAACTGTAGTAAAGTTACCATTCGGATCAGAAGCTGAAATTCGAGGAACTTCATCGCAAGGACCATCTAATGCCTTCAAAATATCCCGCGAGCGATTGGAATTACCTAAAGATTCATTTAAAGTCAGATATTTCCAAGCATTAAACAATTTAACACCTGTAACTCCCTGCAACATCATGCTAAAAGTAAAATCTTTCCAAATAAAACCTCCGGATATGGCATATGTCATTTTAGGCATCGCATTGCCCATAAATATTTTATCCTTTTCCGTAATTAGACCATCGCCATCTTCATCTATGAATTTCAAATCCCCAATTTCAGCCTTCGGTTGAATCTTATTCCCATCTTTATCTACATGCGCATCTATTTCAGCTTGCGATTTAAATACTCCATCCGATTGAATCAGATAATAAGAATACAAAGGTTGTCCTTCTTCTGTACGATACGGATTTATTCCTTTAAAAGAGCCTCCGTCCGTCCATACCGGCTTATTTCCATTTTCATCAGCAGCTCCAATATTATAAACTTCGTTTTTTAAAGTTGCCAGATTTGCATTCACCCAATAATTCACCTTTCCGACACGATCAGCCCAGTTCACCGCAAACTCGAAACCACTGTTACGAATTTCTCCGTCATTCAAAGCAATCGGATCCAAACCGATACAAGAAGGCCATCCAGAATCCTGAGCTTTGATCAGTCCCTTTGTTTTCTTTTGGAAATAATCAGTAGTTATATCCAAACGATTATTCAAAAATGTCATATCCAAACCAAAGTCTAACTGTTCAGAAACCTCCCAAGTCAATAACGGATTAAAGCCGGAACGATGATAACGTCCGAACAAAGTAGGACCATCTATACCGATTTGTTGCCCCATATTTTGACTACCAACAGTAAACACATCCAACACAGGATAACCATATCCTTTTGAAATAGACCCCAAATTACCTATACGTCCCCAACTAGCACGTAGTTTCAATAAATTCAATACATCCGACTTCGGCATAAAAGGTTCGGAAGTAATCTTCCAGGCACCTGTAACTGAGGGGAAATCACCATATTTCTGTCCTTGTGGCAAACGGCCGGCATAATCACGACGCCAAGAGGCTGTTACAAAATAGCGATCTGCAAAACTATATGAAGCCCGACCGACAAAAGAAACATTCCGATCAGAATCATAACTATCCCAAGGATCAAGGAAACTGGTTGCCTGTTTAAAATACATCAAAGCATCGTCCTCTGTTTCAAAATTACGCCCAGTAATACCAAACTCACGCCAGTTTTCTTCATTGGCAGTCGTTGAAACCATTAATCCGACATTATGGCGATTGAACACCCGATCGTAAGTCAATGTATTTTCAAAATTCCATTCTGGTTTACGCTGTGAACTATATCCTAATTGATTCTGATCAAACGGCTTTCCCGGTTCCAAACGGCGCGTGTCCCACCAACGGTTAAAATAATTATACATTTTAAATGTAAAACGTGATGTAAAATTCAAACCTTTTATCGGTTCTATTACTTCCAAGAACGTAGAAGTAGACAGGTTAGTTCCTCTACTTTCACTCTTTCCTCCTTCCAACATATGGACAGGATTTATAACATCACCATGAATATCAGCATAATTACTTCCATGTGCCTCAATATATTCTTTATCGCTGGGAGCCGTTCCTCCCCATGAACCGTCTTTAGCGTAAACCTCTGCATTACGAGGCATCATTAACGCATTTGTCAGTATACCAAACTCAGGATTATCAGTTGTCGCCCCTTTTGATGTACTGGTGTACCAAGTAAGATCTTCACGGATACGAATATGCTTAGTTAACTGAAAACTTGAATTTAGGCGAGCAATAAGTGACTCATTATAAGTGTTAATCAATGTTCCTTCCCGATTAGTATATTCTAATGAGATACGATTAGAAAATTTATCCGTTCCGGCCGTTAATGCCACATTATGACGCTGATAAGGAGCTGTGTGGAAAATTGCGTCCATCCAGTCTGTACGGGTTTCTCCAATATAAGGGTTTTTATTTACATCCCAACCCGCAGGCAAATTCTCCTCTCCTCCCAAAGCCGTAGCCCGTACCAGACGTTCTTCTTCTATAGTCAGAGATTGCGGTAGATTAGACACCTTTGAAAAACCGGTTACCATATTATATTCTAATGACGGTTTTCCTGCCTCTGCCTGTTTAGTTGTTATCAGTACAACACCAGCCGAACCTGCATAAGCACCATAAATAGCCGCCGAAGCTGCGTCTTTTAATACCGTCATCGATACTACATCCGAAAAACTGAATTGTCCGCCGGGAATACCATCTACTACATACAGAGGAGATTCACCACTACGCGATCCTGTTCCACGGATCGTTATCTTTGGGTCTGAGTCCGGTGCTCCTCCCTGAGCAACCACCGTGACACCTGGTATTTGCCCTTGAAGCATCTGACTTACACTTGAAATAGGGCGTAATTGTAACTTATCCACATTTTTCACGGTAGACACGGCTGCCGACAAGTCGGATTTTTTTACCTTTCCATATCCAACAACAACAACCTCATCCAATTTCAACATATCCTCTTTCAAGATGACTGTTATATTATTCCGTTTCGCTATCGGAACTTCCTGAACGATATATCCTATATAAGATACCTCTATCAAAGCATTTTCAGGAACATTTAATGAGAAATATCCATTTAAATCTGTTATAACCCCATTCGTTGTTCCTTTTTCTACAACACTAGCTCCTATTATTCCATCTCCTTTATCATCAATAACTTTTCCTCTGACTTTAACCATATTTTTCTGTCTATCCACAGCAGTAACAGATAAAACTATTTGATGATTGGCTTTCATTACATACGAAATTCCAGTCTGCTCTGCAATTTCTTTCATAACATTTTTAATACTACCATCTTTAATATCAACTGATATGATCTTATCAAGACCTGACAAATCATCATTATAAAAAAAGCGATAGTCGCTCACCTTCTCTATTTCGTTAATAACTTCTCGTATAGATTTATTTTTCATCACTACAGATATTTGTCCCATTACTGCAAAGGACGAAGAGACGAATAATATATTACAGAAAAGAAAACGAATTAAAAACCGCTTGATGCTACTCATTTTTAAGTGTTTTTTAATAGTAAATTGATTATAAATAGTAACTTTACAAGCATAAATCGGACATAATAATTTTCGCTGTCAACCCGCCAGTTGACTACACATTATTTGTGATCCGCGAATTCCGATTTAAGCTAAAAACTGTGTACAAGGGACGACTTTTATCAGAAGTCGTCCCTTTCTTTTTTATACTCTTTAATCTATGTCATAAGCTATTATTTAAAGTTAACAATACTCCGTTAATTCACTCTATCATTTCTCACTCAGGACGATTGTATCTCCCTGTGATTCATACATAATTGGGGATGTCAGACTAATGATCTCAAATACATTATCCAGGCTATTATTCTTAATAACACCGGAAAAGCGATACTGCCTGATTTTTTCTGATTTAAACACTATCTGTACATTATAAAGCCGATTCAAACGCAAAGCTATCTCATCCAAGGTTTCCCCTTTAAATGCTAGTTCGTTATCCTTCCACATACTAGCATAAGCAACATTTTCTGGATTATCGACTTTCAATTTCTCCTTTTTCCGGTTGAAACATACTTGCTGTTCAGGAGACAGGACTACTGAATAATCTCCGACTACAGCCCGGATACTTCCTGAAAACAAGGTTGCAACAACATCATTATCTTCTTCATAAGCTTTTACGTTGAACGATGTACCCAGTGCCTCAACATCAAGTCCACCAGCTTTTACAATAAAACGATGCTCTTTATCTTTTGCAACCTCGAAATAGGCCTCACCTCGCAGATCGACAACTCTATCCTCTACGCCGTATTTACTATTATATGATATTTGTGTATGAGAGTTCAACCAAACTCTCGTTCCATCCGGCAAGGTTACATTGGCTCGCTGTCCTTTTTCTGCTTCTACCAGATATTCGTTAATACCCACCATTGAGTGACGAATATATAGATGAGATGTTATACCAATCGCTACGCAGAGAATAACAACCGCCGCATATTGTCCCCAACGGACTAACCACCTCATGTTCCGTTTCAAATCACTCCTTACAGGGAGAGATTTATCTTCATTCATTCGGGCTCTTATCTGGTCCAAGATCCTGAGTTGTTGTTCTTCGGACATCTCTTTTGTAGCAGACTCATGCCAACGCAGACGATAGAAAGCTAAAATATCTTCCCGTGAATCAATCTCCCGAAACCAAACTAATAGCTGTTGTTCTTCTTCCGGCAAAGTTTCTCCTCGCATAAAACGATCCAGCAATAATATCTTTGTATTATCCATTTTTCTTTATTTTATATTGTATATCCCAAAATCTTATTAATCCCTTACAGGTATATATAAAAAAAGGATGTTTTTAACATCCTTTAATCATAATAAGTATCAATATTGCTAAATTAGCATCCTCCGAAAGTTTCTGTTTTATAAAGCGTAGCGCCCTATACAACTGGGTTTCAACCGTTTTTTCTGATATAAATAAACGTGTTGCAATCTCCTTATTTGACAAATGCTGACGCCTGCTCAAATAAAAAATATCTTTTCTGGAAGGAGGAAGCTGTTCAACTAAAGTATCAATATATTCTCGAAGAGATTCTGCATCTATATTCTCTTCCATCAAAGTATCGGTGTCAAGAGATCGATCTTTCAATATCATATTAAATTGTTCCGACTGTAAACGGTTCTCTGTTTCCTTGTACACCAAATTTCGAGCAATTGCAAAAAGGTAGGAATCAAACCCCAAGTCCGGGTCAATAGTCATTCGTTTTTCCCAGATTTTCAAAAAAACAGTTTGGGTCAAGTCTTCAGCCAGAGATTTATCATATAAGAGAGAGTGAATAAAATTAAACACCCAAGAACTATATTTCCAGTAGATAACCTCAAAAGCTTTCTCATCCCCTTGCTTCAAACGGGACAAAATATCTAAGTCAATAACTGCCATAGCGCGTTTTTTCATATCTCCTCCAAATTCACTCTGACAAAGATAATATTTTATCCTTAGTTCATAAAGGACTAAGTCACTTTATATCTAACGAGTAAATTATATGAAAGAGGAACCATCTGAATTGATCATAAAATATCTGCAAGGCCAATTGGATGAACAAGGGGTAAATGATTTCTATTCCTGGGTGAATGAGAATGCTGAAAACAAAAAAGTATTCTTTGAAACTAAGGCTATCTATGATGCCTGCCATTCCAATAAAATACAGGATGATATAGATAAAAGCTGGAACCGTCTTTTGAAAAAGAGAAACAATCGGGCGAAAAAAATAAAATGGCTTCAGTTTGGCAATTACGCAGCCGTTTCTTTCATCACGGTCTGTCTTACTTCGTTATTTCTGACTCTGAATAAAGAGGAAGACAAAATAGCTACACGATATACCGGAGGGGATGGTCTGAACGCGGACATCGTCGAACTCCCGGATGGAACACAAGTCTGTCTAGGATCGAAAACCGTATTCTATTATGAAAATGACTACGGCAAAAGGCAAAGAACTGTCTATTTGGAAGGAGAGGCCTATTTTGAAGTTGCCAAACAAAAGGACAAACCTTTTATCGTAAAAACGAAGGAACAGGATATCGAAGCGTTGGGTACTAAATTCAATGTCACTGCCTACGCTTCCGACTCCCTGCTTACCACAACATTACTGGAAGGTGTTGTCCGCCTAACGACGGACAACATTTCCCATCAGGCCGTATTAAGGCCGAATCAACAATTTATCTATAACAGAAATACACATCTTACCGATATTAAAAAAGTGGATGCCAAACAGTTCACAGCCTGGACAACAGGATATTACTATTTTCCGGAACAAAGCCTGGAAGCCATGCTATACCGTTTAAGCCATGTTTACGGCGTACAGTTCACTGTCGAATCTGAAGCTTTGAATAAACGAACTTTTACAGGTACTTTCTATCGCGGACAAAGTATAAAAGATATTATGGAGATCATCAACCTTTCCATTCCAATCAAATACAAGATTGACGATCATCATATAACCGTTTCTGAAATATAAATAATAGCTAATCTTAAAAATGTAAGGATATGAGTGAGTAAAGTGGTAAAAGAAAAAAGAAGAGAAAATCTTGCCGGATTCTCTCTTCTAAAATGTGTGAATCAATTAAACTCCCATTGCCGTGGGATCATGTTTAATCTTAAAACATTCAAAAGTATGAATAATCAACATATAGTTGTTTCTGTAAATCTGAAAAGAACTATAAAAATTATGAAATTAACCGTGTTAATGCTAACCGTTTGCCTGTCGCAAATGGTCGCCGCAACTTATGCGCAAACAACAAAACTGAATGTTTCCGCTAAAGAAGAAACATTAGAAAATGTACTGAAACAGATAGAAAAACAATCGGAGTTCCTGTTTTTCTATAATCTGGAAGAGATCAACAAAAATGAAAAAATCTCTATCAGTAAGAAAAATGCCAATATCCAGGATGTCTTAGAAGCTATTGCTACAAAGACAGGCTTGAGATATACTATTAAAGACCGTCACATTGTGTTGACTACAGAGCATGCTTCAATGTCTGCCATCTCACAGCAATCACAGAAAGTAACAGGTGTGATCAGTGATGCTATGGGACCTGTTGCCGGTGCAAATGTCATTCAAAAAGGAACGACCAACGGTACAACGACTGATATCGATGGTAGATACTCTATTGACGTACCTGCCAATGCAACATTAGTGGTTTCCTTTATCGGTTATACACCGCAAGATGTAGCAGTAAAAGGCCAAAGTGTTATCAATATTCTTTTAAAAGAAGATACACAGGCTTTGGAAGAAGTGGTAGTTGTCGGTTATGGTACGATGAAGAAAAAAGATTTGACAGGTGCTGTAGCCTCTGTTAAGATGGACGATACCCCAGTCGGAACCGTTTCTACCGTCAGCCATGCTTTGGCCGGTAAAGCTGCCGGTTTGCAGGTAAGTACGATCAGTGCACAGCCGGGCGGTCAGTCTACTTTCCGTATCCGTGGTGCAGCTTCCTCCGATAAAGCAGGAAACGACCCGTTGATCATTATCGACGGCTTCCCGGTAAGTGCACCGGATGGATTGGATAGTGGTAACCAGTATAAAGATGGTAACAAAGACAACATCCTGGGCTCTATCAACCCGAATGATATCGAATCTATCGAAGTTTTGAAAGATGCCAGTTCAACTGCAATCTATGGTGCACGTGCCGGTAACGGTGTGATCATCGTAACGACGAAACGCGGTAAAAGCGGAGCTGCTAAAGTACAGTATTCTGGTTCTGTGTCTGTTCAGGATATCGCTAAGTCTTATGAGATGCTGGATGCTTCCGGCTTTATGCAGGCAACAAACAACTATAACCGCGAGTTGTGGTTACGTACGAACGGTGTCGGCATTTATGGTGGAAAATCTGAATCTGAAATCGGAACTCCTTTCGTCCCGACTTATACAGCCGACCAGACTGCCAATCCGGCAAACAATACAAACTGGTTTGACGAGATCTCCCGTCTGGGTTTCCAGACTTCACACAACTTGTCGATTACAGGCGGTAACGACAATACAAAGTATTTGATTTCCGGTAACTATTTCAAACAGGACGGTGTGATCAAGAATAATGCAATGGAACGTTATTCTGCCCGTGTTAATCTGGACCAGAAATTGAGCAAATATGTGAAAATGGGTGTGAATCTGAATGTTTCACGAAATGAATATGACAATATTCCATTAGGAGACGGACAGAATGAAAATGCAGGTATTCTGGTTTCCGCCGCCCAATTCAATCCGGCATTACCAATTCGTGACGAGAATGGTGATTATTCGATGAACTCCGACGCTTCTTTCCTGCCGAACCCTGTATCTCTACTGGATATTACAGATAAGACAACAAAAGAACGTCTGTTAGGAAATGTATTCTTTGAAGTCCGTCCGATCCAGGATTTACTGCTGAAAGCAAACTTCGGTATCGACCGTAACTACCAGAAACGTAAACAGTACATGCCGACTACCACACTTTACGGAGCCAGAGAGAATGGTTCTGCATATGTAGCTCAGGCTGATAACTCGGATTACCTGATGGAATTGACTGCCAACTACTCCAAACAGATCGGTGAACATAACTTTGGCATATTAGCAGGTCATTCATATCAGTTGTTTACGTACGAAATGTTGTCAGGTAAGAGCAATGACTTCATTACAGACGGTTTCTTATATAATAACCTGGGAGCTGGTAATGCCAAACGCCCGACTGTCGGTTCTAGTGCGACAAAATCCCGTATGGCATCTTTCTTCGGACGCGTGAACTATTCTTTTAAAGATCGTTATCTGTTGACTGCCACGATTCGTACGGACGGTTCTTCCAACTTTGCAGAAGGAAACCGCTGGGGTGTTTTCCCATCAGTTGCTGCCGGTTGGAGATTCCTGGAAGAAGATTTTATGTCACCGTTGAAAAACGTTCTGTCCAATGGTAAATTACGTTTAAGCTATGGTGAAACCGGTAACTCCAATGTAGGTGATGTGGCTTACAGCTACTATAAAGTTAAAGACCGCAATAATATATTCGGAGGTTCTATGATCAACGGCGTTTATCTGGATCAGTTGGGTAATGGTGCCCTGACCTGGGAAACAACACGCGAATGGAACGTTGGGTTGGATTTGGGATTCCTGGACGGACGTGTCAATGTAACAGCTGAATATTATCATAAGAATATCTCGGATCTGCTGAATGAACGTACTTTGCTTTCTTATAACGAAGTAAACAAAATCATTGCAAACGTTGGTAAAACACAAAGCCAGGGTTTTGAATTAACTATCAATACAACGAATATCCGTAATAAAGATTTCGAATGGACTTCTGACCTGACCTTCTCTTTGTATCGTGACAAATGGAAAGAACGCGACCCGAACTGGAAGCCGAAAGCGTATGACGAATATAACGGTTGGATGCGTTACTATTCCGGTTATCTGTCAGATGGATTAGTTCAGCCAGGTGAAACAATCGACCATATGCCGGGTGCATTGCCTGGACAGGTAAAGATTAAAGACATCGATGGTTATGTATATGAAGCTGATGGTTCTATCAAAGTAGACGAACATGGTATCCCGATGAAGACAGGTAAACCTGACGGCAAGCTGGATGATGCCGATAAGGTGATTTACGGAAGTAAAGACCCGGGCTACTTAATGGGATTCAATAATACATTACGTTATAAAAACTTCGATTTCAATATCTATTTCTACGGCCAGTTCGACAAATTATCTGCGGGCAGTTACAAAAAGACTTGGATCAGTAATAACGTAAACGACTTGCGTCGTGGTTATAACCAGCCGACTTCCATCAAAGATATCTGGAGTTCAGCAAACCCGAATGGTACACTACCTGGTTATTTCCAGACAGAAAGTGCATATGGTACAGGTGATTATTATTACGAAAAGACCTGGTTTATCCGTTGCCGTAATATTACGTTAGGTTATAATATCCCGCTCAAGACCAGCAAACACATTTTGTCGAACGTACGTGTTTATTTTGATGTAAACAATCCGTTTATCATCACTCCGTACACAGGTCTTGACCCAGAAACCGATGTCTCTAGTGACAAGACCGATGCAGCACAGTTGCAATGGGCTTATCCGAACGTTCGCACATATAGTTTCGGTTTGGATATTACATTCTAATTAGTATAAACAGATAAAAACAAAGATAAAGTCATGAAAAAATTATTATATACAGTAATGTGCTGTTGCGCATTAGCCTCATGTACTAATTTGGATTCGGAGCGATACGATGCGATCAATCCGGACTTCTTCCCGACAAATGAAAAAGATGCAGAAGCGCTTGTTGTAGGAGGTGTTTATGCTCCTTTCCGTAGCGCGGAATATAGTGGTGTGTTCAGTACGGCTCATAGCTTCCAGGTTATCGGAGATATGTCAACCGATATTGCAGTCTGCTGCTGGGTAAACGACAGCTGGATTCCACTGACGACTCACAACTGGACTCCGAACCATAGTTATACAACTCTTAATTATACGGATTATGCGAAATACCTGGGTACAATGACATTGACATTGGATCGTATTTCAAATGTAGAAATGAGCGATGAAAAGAAAGCATTACTGGTGTCGGAAACTCATTTCGGCCGTGGTTGGCTGGCATTTTTACTTTATGACTTCTACGGCCCTATTCCAATCCCGACCTTAGAAGATTTACAGAATCCGTTGGATGAGGTGATAGAACCGCGTGCAACCCAGGAAGAAATGACAAAGTTCATCGAAACAGAATTGACCGAATCCCTGAAAGGCTTGCCAACCCGTACAACACAATTCGGACGTTTCGACAAAGGTTTGGCATATACTGTTCTGATGAAATTCTATATGCATGAAAAGAACTGGGCGAAAGCTGAAGAATGTGGTCGTGAACTGTTGAAAGCTGAATACGGTTACGGATTAATGAGTAATTATGCGGACATCTTTACACTTGAAAACGAAGGTAATAAAGAAATTATCTTTGCTTGTACGGAAGAAAGAGGTACGAACCTGCAGTTATGGCATGATCATGTTTTACCAGGTAACTATCCGACACAGAATACTGCTATCCAGAAATGGGATGGTTATAAAGTGCCATGGCCTTTCTATCGCACATTTGAAAAAGGAGATGACCGCCTGACTGTTTTAGTCGGTGAATATGTCGGTACCGACGGAGTCCTTTTCAATGAGGAATCCGATATCCAAAAACATGGTAATCTTTATTCAGGAGCAGTTCCCGTAAAATATGGTGAAGATCCCGAGTCAACAGGTGACGGTAGCCAGATCGACCTGATTGTTTATCGCTATGCAGATGTTCTGACACTGCTTTCAGAGGCGATTGTTCGCAAAGGTAACGCTGTTACTGCAGAAGCACTGGATTTGTTGAATCAGGTTCGGGTTCGTGCCAAACTAAATCCATATGCAATGGGTGATGTGAAGGGTGTGGACGATTTCCTTCAGAAAGTATTGGATGAAAGAGGACATGAACTCTGGTTTGAAGGAGTTCGCCGTTCTGACCTGATCCGTCACGGACAGTTTATCCAGAATGCGAGAGATCGTGGCTGTACGACAACGAAAGATGAATTTGTATTATTCCCGTTGCCTCAGGCCGTTATCAACGAAGGCAAAGGCAAAATTATTCAGAACCCCGGATATTAATTCGCTGCTTTGAAGAATAAAAACTATATTTGCATTTTAAGAAAAGGCCGCTTTAACTGCGGCCTTTTTTTCTCTGACAAAAAACTAAATATCATGAAACACTTGTTTTATACATTTCTCTCCGGTTTACTTTTTATAAGTAATATACTGCCTTCCAATGCCCAGGACTATCCTCCCAACCCTTTGGAAAAAGAAGGATACCGTTTAATTTTCCATGATGAATTTGATGGTAAAGAAATTAATACCGATAAATGGATTCCGGAATATTTGCCGTCATGGCCTAAAGACAGATCCGTTTGTACCCCGACTTATGAAATGAAGAATGGTATTATCAGACTTATCATTGACAAAAACTCAAAGAATGAATTTGATAACGGCATGCATATTTCCGGTTTCATGAGTGCTAGTCGCACCGGACTGCATCATTATGATCCAAAGAAAAAAGCACTTCACCAAATAAAAACCGAAGCAACTCAGATCAATCAGTACGGATATTACGAAATGCGTGCCAAGATGCAGGATGGCGGAGGTGTTCATTGTGCCTGGTGGCTCATCGGTTTCGAAGACGATCCGAATCAAAGTTGTGAAATCGATATATTCGAAATACTGGGAACTGATGTCAATCGTATTTGGGCTACAGTACATAGCTGGAAAGATTCTACCATTCAATATCATACGGAACATCCGTGGTTTGCCAATAAAAAACTGGCAGAAGAGTTCCATATATATGGCTTCGACTGGACACCAGAAGGTGTCACTGTTTATGTCGACGGTATAGAGGTAATGAAACACAAAGCAGCAATTACTTATCCGCTTATCCAGATCATTTCTTTCTATGATAACCGGAAAGCTAAAGATGGCTGGACAGGTACTTATGATCCGTCCGTTCCTTACCCTAAAAGTTTCGATATCGATTATATCCGCATGTATAAAAAAATACCGGAAGGATATAATGCTGTTCCGGAGAATAACCTATGCATCGCTTCCATAGAACCTGCCCGTTTACAGATAGCGGAAGGGGATGCTGTTCTACGAAACATTAACGGACATATTACCCGTGAGTTGTTATTCACTCCTTCATTTGTCAACGTACATTATAACGATGGTACTACTACACAACAATTTGTCGAATGGGAACCGTTAAGTGACGAAGCCTTCGGGAAAACCCAAAAAGAAGGAACTGTCATTGTCGACGGTCGGATCAAAGGACTACCGGAGTCATTATTGAAAGGACAAAAAGCTACGCTAATCATTACTGTTAAATAAAATCAATTCAATGAAAGTAATTCATCTCTTATGCTTACTGCTCATCACGGTGATAGCCGAAGCCGCATCACCAGTAAAGGCTTTATTAGAGCGTATAGACAAAGGGGCTTCCGATAAATTTCTTATCGAACAGGTCAATTCTCCGGTCGATTTCTTCGAACTGGATCAGAAAGGGAACAAAGTCGTTATCCGTGGAAATAATCCGGTAAATATTGCGGCGGGATTAAACTGGTACTTAAAATACTATGCAGGAATCCATCTTTCCTGGAATGGCATGCAGGCCACGCTTCCGGAAATTTTGCCTGCCGTCACCCAAAAGGAACGCCATGAAACAGAAGTGAAATACCGGTACGATTTTAATTATTGTACCTATTCGTACACTATGGCTTTCTGGGATTGGGAGCGTTGGGAAAAGGAAATCGACTGGATGGCCCTGCATGGGATCAATCTGCCGCTTGCCATGGTTGGAACAGATGGTGTCTGGTATAATGTGCTTAAAAAATTAGGATACAGTAAAGAAGAGATCGACGAATTTATTGCCGGTCCCGGTTTTCAAGCCTGGTGGTTGATGAACAATCTGGAAGGGTGGGGAGGCCCCAATTCGGATAATTGGTATAAACAACAGATAGCTCTCCAGCAACGTATTTTAAAACAGATGCGTGAATATGGCATTGAACCGGTGCTTCCGGGTTATTCAGGTATGGTCCCTCATAATGCCAAAGAAAAATTGGGATTGAACGTATCCGATCCGGGATTATGGTGCGATTACCGCCGTCCGGCATTTTTGCTGCCGACCGATCCCCGTTTTCATGAAATAGCCTCGCTTTACTATAAAGAGATGAACAAGCTCTACGGCAAAGCCAACTTTTATAGCATGGACCCGTTCCATGAAGGAGGAAGTGTCGCCGGAGTAAACCTGGATGCTGCCGGAAAAGCAATCATGCAGGCGATGAAAAAAAATAATCCAAAAGCTGTTTGGGTCGCTCAGGCGTGGCAGGCAAACCCACGTTCTCAAATGATAGAGAATCTGAAAGCCGGTGATATGATTGTTCTGGACCTGTTTTCAGAAAGCCGTCCGCAATGGGGAGACCCTAAATCTACCTGGTATCGGAAAGAAGGGTTCGGACAACATGACTGGATTTATTGTATGCTGTTGAATTACGGAGGGAACATCGGATTACATGGAAAGATGAACCATGTGATCGATGAATTTTACAAAGCCAAGAAAAGTCCTTTTGGCAAAACATTGAAAGGTGTCGGCATGACCATGGAAGGAAGTGAGAATAATCCTGTCATGTTCGAATTGCTTACCGAACTTCCCTGGCGTGCAGAGAAATTTGAGAAAGACCAATGGATAAAGAATTATACGTTTGCCCGTTATGGGAAGACAAACAAGACGGTACAGGATGCCTGGATATTATTAAGTAATTCTATCTATAACTGCCCTCCTGAAAATGTACAGCAAGGTACTCATGAATCTATTTTCTGCGCCCGTCCTTCCGAGCATCCGTATCAGGTATCCAGCTGGTCGGAAATGGAGGACTATTACGATCCGGAAGATGTGATTCATGCGGCAGCTATGCTGGTTTCTGTGGCTGATCAATTTAAAGGGAATAATAACTTTGAATACGATCTGGTAGATGTCGTTCGCCAGGCTATCGCAGAAAAAGGAAGGCGGATTGAAAAAGTGGTCGAAGCGGCCTATATTTCCGGTGATAAGTCTCTTTATAGAGCTTCCACAGAGCGTTTTCTGGCATTACTCCTGTTACAAGACGAATTGTTAGGGACTCGTCCGGAATTTAAAGTCGGTAACTGGATTCGACAAGCTCGTTCCATTGGTAATACACCGGAAGAAAAAGACCTTTATGAATGGAATGCCCGGGTACAGATCACGACCTGGGGAAACCGGAACGCAGCAGATGACGGAGGGTTACGGGATTATGCCCACAAAGAATGGAATGGCATTCTGAAAGATTTTTATTATATGCGCTGGAAGACCTGGTTTGATCATCAATTTCAAAAGCTGGAAGGGAATAACCCTGCAGAGATAGATTTTTATGCATTGGAAGAACCTTGGACAAAAGCAACTAATTTTTATACCTGGAAACCGGAAGGAGACTGTATTCCAACTGTAAAACGTATCTTTGCGGAAGTATTTGAATAAAAACTTTTAATAATAACGCTATGCACTTTAGAAAAACACTTCTTCTATCCTTTCTGGCTGTATTTTTTACATTGTCATGTTGGGCCGGAAGCAAATACGAATCAAAAATCGCATCTTTAGAAGGTGAAAAATGGTGGGGAGGTATGGTTGCCTTAGGATCTCAAATGCCTTTTAAAGACAACCTCCGTCTATTCGATCTTGCCTCTGAAAACCTGAACAATCAGAATGTTCCTCTTCTTTTATCTTCTGAAGGAAGATATATCTGGAGTGAAAAACCGTTCTCTTTCAAGATGGAGAATGGCAATTTACAAATCTTTTCAGAGTATGAAAGCCTGGAACCTGTATTGGCTGGTAATACATTAAGAGATGCCTATCTGGCTGCCTCAACCAAGTATTTTCCACCTTCGGGTCAATTGCCGGATTCTTTGTTTTTCTCAATGCCGCAGTATAATACATGGATTGAACTGATGTACAATCAGAACCAGGAGGATATACTGAAATATGCGGATAACATATTGAAAAACAAATTTCCGATAGGAGTTTTTATGGTAGACGATAACTGGCAGAAACACTATGGAAACTTTGACTTCAAGCCGGAACGTTTTCCCGATCCGAAAGGAATGATCGACCAATTGCACAAAGACGGATTCCGCATTATGTTATGGATCTGTCCGTTTGTAAGTCCGGATAGCCCCGAATTCCGCGAATTGCAGCAAAAGGGATATCTGATCAAGAAGAAAGGTACCCGGCAAGCAGCAATAATCCCCTGGTGGAACGGGTATAGCGCTTGTTATGATCTTAGTAATCCGGAAGCGGCAGAACATTTGAAGGAACAGTTACGCAATATGCAGGAGAAATACGGTGTCGATGGTTTTAAATTCGATGCAGGCGATATAGGTCATTATAATGATCCGAATCTGGAGTTTTATGATAAAGCAGCGACATCGGTCGATATGTGTGAATACTGGGCGAAAATAGGATTGGATTTTCCGTTTAACGAATACCGTGCCGGTTGGAAAATGGGAGGACAGGCTTTGGTCCAGCGTTTAGGAGATAAGGATTATTCCTGGAATGCTGTAGGGCTTCTTATTCCTGACATGATTGCAGCCGGCTTATTGGGATATGCTTATGCTTGTCCGGATATGATCGGCGGAGGCCAGTTCGGTTCTTTTTTGGGTGTCGATCAAACCAAACTGGATCAGGAACTGATCGTTCGTTCCTGCCAGGTCCATACATTAATGCCTATGATGCAGTTTTCTGTAGCTCCCTGGCGTATTCTCGATGAGAAACACCTGGCTATTTGCCGTGATTATGCTCATTTACATGAAAAGATGGGAAGTTACATTCTGGAACAAGCCCGCCAATCAGCTCAGACAGGCGAACCTATCCTCCGCCATATGGAATACGCATTTCCACATCAAGGATTTGTGGATTGCAAAGATCAGTTCATGTTGGGCGATAAGTATTTGGTAGCCCCGATCCTGACCAAAGAACATACTCGCAAAGTGATGTTGCCCAAAGGACAGTGGAAAGACGATACAGGCAAGAAATTCCGTGGACCGAAAACAATTGAGGCGGAGGCTCCGCTGGAGAGATTGCCTTGGTTTGAGAAGATCAAGTGACTTTCATTCAACCGAACAGGTGTACGTCTGTCAATCGAACAGGAAGGCTCCTGTCGACCTGATAGGTGTACACCTGTCGATCGAGTAAATTATTCGATGACCGGACGGTCATCCTCACCATCATCAATAACACCAACATGCAACGCATAGGCATACTCGATAGTACGTGGAGCCTTCAACAGCGTATTACTGTTGGAATACTGTGTGACAATGCGCAACGTATAACTGCCGTCTGCCAGGTCGGCGGGTACGCGGGTATGCGGGCTATAACTGTTTTAGGGTCGTTTTGTGTCAAACGACGAGTGACCGGAGCGGCAGCGCTTTTGCCATCCGTATTAACAAAAAAGATACCAACACCTTCTGCATCACCTACAACACGGATTTTCTCACCATTGATCAAAATATCATCGCCCGGAGTAATCGAGCCATCAGTCAGACCTGTAGCCGTATCCGTTACCAAACCGATACGTCCTGTCGACTCTTTCACACCCAAGACTTCCACGCCTACCACCGAAAGTGCCTGGCGTAGTTCTGCCGAAGGGACTATGCTGACTGTTGTTTTATGTTTCTCCAGATCAAATTTTTCGGTCGAACTATTCCACACACCAGTCACGCTCGGCGTGTACTGGCAAACCCCGGTCAATACACTGCTGCCTTCCTGCAACATCTCGCGGATAATACGGTCATGTTGGTTGAAAACTGACAACAAAGTATCGTATTTGATTTCAGAGCCTTCCCCGATAATACGTTTCGCAATATCTTCGTTGCGGGATGTTTTTCCTACGGTAGAAACCTCTGCCGTGTAATCATTTTTTACGTCTTTGGTTAGCAAGTTCAAATTCAACCATACTTTCAAAATTTAGTGAATGCACTCATGATTTTTAAATTTAAGACACAGCGACATGCGGTGTCGGTTATGTTGTATTTCTTAATATTTTAGTTTTAGGATAAAACCAATCATCATGGCAAAGGGATAGCCCCACTGTTGCCAGTCGCTCCGAATTTAGCAGCAGCTTCCTCATTCAGTTTTTTCACAGATTCTAAATTGATGGTTCTAAATGGTTGCTTATCCAAATTTTTACACTCTATTTGAAATACATAGGCCAAAGAATCTTCTAGTCTCATTGGTTTTTCTATTATAATTCCAAGTTCAGAAACGCTATAATCGATCTTTTCCTGACTACCTAACAATCGAATCGATAAGATATCATCCTTTTTCCAATCTTTTAACGATGCCAACAATAAATCGTTATTCAGTTCGGAGCAGACAATTACATTCAATGTATTACCTTTCGTTGTATAACGAATACCACCTTCTCCAAACGTCTTCCAATTTTTTGTTTCATAGATAGCATCACCATTTACCTGCATCCACTGACCTATATCCTGTAATATATTAACAGCCTCTTCATCAAAACTACCATCTGCTTTCGGGGGGACATTTAATAAAAAGATACAGTTTTTGGCAACCACATCCGCCATCAAAGATATAATCTTTTTAGATGAATAATAATCAGAATGCCCTGTATGAAACCAAGCACCTATAGATTCATCCGATAACTTAGGTTCCTCCTGAATCCTATCGGAATAAGTACGTTCAAGTAGCGTTGAAGCCGTACCCGGATAGAAAACGCCATGATGCGAAATATCTTTTATTCCCCAAAATCCTTCGTTCACCCCGTTATGGCGGCTGGCATTATGATTCAAATAGAAAGCCTCTAATTCCATTCCGACTTTTCCACCGTCATCTGTATAAGGTAACGCCCCATCGATATAGAAAAAATCCGGATGATAATTCTCAATCAAATCCTGCAAGCGTCTCTTCCATTCTTTCTTCCATTTTGGGGGAGATACGAGCGGACTGCGCAGTTGACTGAAATCGTCCCCTAAATCGGCAAAGTTAGGATATTCAATATATAAGTCTTGATATTCTTTTTGATTTCCATCATAGGGAATACCGGCTTTCGCTCCTTCTTTATCCGCTCTCTTATTTGTTTGTACCCAACTATAAGTTCGTTCCAAATGAGTCGTAACCCCCCAACGTAAACCGGCTTTCAGAGTTTCCTCCCTGACTGCTTTACAAACATCTGTTTTTGGACCATAATTCATTGAATTCCAACGAGATTGATATTTAGAATCCCACATATCGAAGTTATCATGATGCACTGCCATTGTTATAACAAATTTTGCGCCAGCAGACTTAAACAAAGAAACCCATTCTTTTGCATCAAATTTATCACCTCTCCAAGCCTCTATTATATCTTTATATCCCACTTCCGAAGGATGTCCCCAGTTACGTAGATGATCCTTGTAGGCAGGAGATCCTTCGATATACATTTCCCGTGCATACCATCCGTTATTCGGGCTTTTAGATGCGGATTGGGCATTCCAATGGCAATAGATACCGAACTTCGCCTTTTGAATCCATTCCGGACATTGATATTGTTGTAATGAAGCAAAAGTAGGTTCAAACTTCTGAGCATACCCGCTCGCTGTTAATAAACAAAGTAAGATAAATAATACTTTTTTCATGTTTGAATATTTAGGATTATATTAATTGTACAGATATAAAAAGGGCTATTGCTAAACACGCGGTAAATAATTCATTTACATTTTCGAGCAATAGCCCCTTTTTATTATTTATAAGCAGGATCTTGAACCAGGATACCATTCGCCTTGTCTATTTCAGCCTGGGGAAGAGGCCAAAACATGAAACGATCTTCATATTTGGCAGCTACTGTATATGGTTTTTCCTGTGCAATGATAGCCGGAACATGCTTCAATTCGTTCCATTGTTTCAGTTGGAAATATCTCCAACCTTCAAGTACGGTTTCAATACGCCACTCATTGCGTATTTTACCCCGAAGCTCTGCCTGAGTCAAACCCTTCGGAAGCTCCGGCTGGCCAGCCCTCACTCTTACCTGATTAACCGCTTCGTATGCCTTTGCCGTAGGTCCGTTAGCTTCATTTTCGGCTTCAGCCAACATCAATAAAACATGTGCGTAACGCATTAAATTGAAATCTGCTCCCACAATTTGATTATAGGGTATTTCATCCGCTTTAAACGGTTGAATAAAACGGAATACACCAAATCCGGTAAAACCGGGGTTGGCATCATAGATAACAGCATTATCCGGATAATCAGGCAACTCGGGGAAACGGTAAACCGTAGAAACGATGATACTAGCTCTCATGCGGGCATCGCGATTGACAAACAACTTTTCACTTTCTGCACGAACAGCATCTTTGTCAGCCGTTATGGAAGTAATCAGTTCCTCATCCACCGGCACTGTCAACGAAGATTCTCCCCAAGCCTTACCGTCCGTACATTCGTAAGCATCCACCAAATTACGCTGAATCATCGTACAGCTCCATGCGCAATAGATGATATTTCCACTATTTTTTATATTTGGTGCAGCATAACGAGCAGAGAAAATCATTTCTGTTGAATTCATCTGTTGTGATTCGATAAAAGCAGTTCTCAAACTTTTATCTAATGTATAGCCTTTTACATTTTCACAATATTCAATCACCTTTTTCATTGCTTCCGGCTTAGCAATTCCTGTCGGAATGCCATTTTCGTCTGAATAAGCATTGAACATTTCTACACGCGCCATATAAGCATAACAAGCACTTTTGGTAAAACGCCCCGGGGCATCCATATACGTATCGTCATTGAACGCAGCAGCAGCCTCAGAGAAGTCTTTCATTATCTGGTCGTAGATTTCTTTACGAGAGGCCTTGGGCTGATATTGTTCTTCCAAAGAAAGAAAATGAGTAAAAACAGGGACTTCTTTGTAACAGAAGAACAACCAATGATAAAAATAAGCTCTCAATGCTTTAGCTTGCGCAATCATATAAGTCCGCTCGGCCTCACTTATATCAGCACCTTCGTATGCTTCCAATTTATCCATGAACAAATTACAACGGGAGATAGCCTTAAACGATCCGTTAAAAACATCAGAGACAAAACCATCCGTTGTCGGATAGATATCCCCCATAATCATTGTCTTTGTCCGGCCATAGGTAGTTTCATCAAACTGGCAAAGAGCATTATCCGTCAAATTATCGAAACAAGGTATCTTTTCAGAAGTAAATCCATTGTCTATAATGGAAGAATAGCATGCTGTCAGTGCATTATCAAAATCTGATTTCTTCTGCCAGAATATAGATTCAGACGGACTGGATGGTGGATCCTTCTGCAAAAAGTCACTACAAGCACCTAGTATCAAGCCTAGAGAAATCAATCCACAATAAAATAATATTCTTTTTTTCATTTCTTTATTCTTTTAAAATTGAACTATATTAGAAATCTATATTGATACCTACCGAGCAAATTCTGTTTTGCGGATATTCAGAAGCAATACCATCATCACTCCTCTCCGGATCCAATCCTCTGAATTTGGTAAATGTCAACAAGTTATCTCCGGAGAAATAGAATCTCAAACGTTGAATTGCAAATTTGCCGGTCAACTCACGTGGCAATGTATAACCAAGCGTTAAATTCTTCAAACGCAAATAAGAAGCATTTTGCAGGAAATAAGTATTTGCACGCATGTTCTTTGTTCCTCCCATATCTTCAAAGTACAATCTCGGGTGTTCCGCATTATAGGGATTCTCTTTCGTCCACATTTTTTCCACATATTCTTTAGTAGGAGCCGAACCTTGTCTGAAAGGCTGTACTCCCCAACCATCGATGAAAAACTTCTTATTGCCTACCCCTTGCATCAAAAGAGACAAATCGAAACCTTTCCAGGATGCGCTGGCATTAAAACCATATTCAAAGCCTGGATATTTGCCGTCGATTACCACACGGTCATCATTGTCGATTACACCGTCGTTATTGGCATCACGATACTGTAAATCACCCGGTTGTGTATTATCATTAAATTGTTTAGGGGCATTTTTAATATCTTCTTCAGTAGCAAAAACACCTATACAATCCAACATATAGTAAGAATTATAAGGAAGCCCTTCTTCACGTATTTTATAGCCGTCTTTTTCCGTTGTTCCAAAGTTTACCAATTTATTACGACTTCTGTCGAAATAAGCACCTATCGTGTAATTAAGGCCTTCAACTATTCCACTTTTTACTACATCTTGCCAATTGACAGCCAACTCAATGCCTTTATCTTGCATAGTTCCATTATTTATGGTTGGAGCACTCATACCCAGTAAACCTGATATTTGAGATTTTCTCAAAATACCATCTGTTTCTTTACGATACCAGTCAAATGTCACATTCAAACGATTGAAAAGTTGGATATCGGCTCCCACATCTGCGATTGTTGTTTCTTCCCATTTAATATCCCGATTGACATAAGCTGTTTGGAAATAAGCTGAAGAAATATTCGATTTATCAAAGGTATATGAAGTCACTTTATCAATCATTGCCTGATAAGGATACAAACCGATTTCCTGATTACCCAACTTACCCCAGGATGCTCTCACTTTAGCGTTACTCAGCCAAGGCAAATTCAATTCTTTCACAAATTCTTCTTCCGTAAGTCGCCATGCTGCCGAGAAAGAAGGGAATAGTCCCCAACGTCCGTCCGGAGAAAGTCTGGAAGAGCCATCATAACGGGCATTCGCTTCAAACAAATAACGATCTTTGAAATTATAATTTAACCGGAAAAAACCTGACATCAAGGCCCACTCTTCTTTTTTACCTTCATTACTCCAATTCGGTGCGCCTGTACCAGCATCAATAACCGGTAAATCAAACGAATAATCACGACGGAAAGCACCTAATGTTTGATATAAATTCGTTTCCTGGCTATAACCAGCCATAGCAGAGAAGTTATGTGCTAGATTAGGGCTTGTGAAATCATATTTCAGGTAAGTATATAAATTGGTATAAAGGGTTCTATATTCTTTCACATCTAATCCTGATTCACCTTGAGTATTCGACAAATCTCCGGTATGGAAATTATACATTGGGATAGTGCCTCCGTTCCAATTTTCCGCTCTTTCATTATTTTGACGAACAGCCCCTTTGGTATACCATGTCAAACCTTTTGCTAAATTGATTTCGAGCCAAAGTTGAGCATTTATATCGGTAATATTATTTATATGACGATAAAGGTCTTCTCCAACAACTACGGGCATACTTTTATTATTCAACTCGAAAGCATATGCCTTATGTGCCCAACGTCTCACTCCTGTACCATCATCCGGCATCCAGGGTGTATAGGTCGGAGCCTGAGACATTGCCGAAAGTAAAGCATCCGATGGAGAATAACCGTTATACTTACGATCGCCTTTCATCAGGTTGGCATATAGACCCACCTTCATCCATTTAGTAGCCTGGGTAGTCAAATCTAATGTCAAATTGTATTTTTTATAATTGAAAGTCTTCAATGTGCCGTTCTGATTTACATAGTTCAATGCGACATTATAAGTGGTCTTATTGGCTGTTCCTGCCAAATTCAAATTATGATTTTGAACAAATGCCGGATTAAACATATAATCTAGCCAATCAAAGCTCGGATAATGTTCATCTCCATTAGCATTCTTATATTTTTCAATCTCACTCTCCAGATATAAGCCACTAATTCCCGAATTAGTTTTAGCAAGATTAAACAAACGCATATATTCCGGAGAATCGGTAATCAAATCAAACATTTTGGATGGCGCGTGAGATGCAAAGTTGCCATGATAACCGATATTGATTTTACCATCACCGTCACCCCCTTGTTTTGTTGTTACCATTACAACCCCATTCGCAGCACGTGCTCCATAGATTGCCGCAGAAGCTGCGTCTTTCAAGACAGATACACTCTCTATCATACTTGGATCCAAGTAAGCCATATCACCCGGTATACCATTAATAAGTACTAAAGGAATGGCACCGTTACCAGAAAAAGTACCGACTCCACGCACTTTCATAGATACTCCTTCATTCCCCGGCTGGCCGGAACCTTGGACAACACGAAGACCTGGTACTTGACCTTGTAACATGGTTGTTGCATTTGCTACCGGACGTTTCGTCATTTCTTCTCCAGACACAGCCGTTACAGCTCCCGTTAAATTCACTTTTTTCTGAGTACCGTAACCTACAACCACGACCTCTTCCAAGGCTTGAGTATCTTCCTTTAATAAAACCTTGATAACGCTTTTATCTTTTACAGCAATATCCTGTTGGATATATCCGATAAAAGATACCTGAAGAATAGCACCATCCGAAACTTCAATAGAGAAATTACCCTCCATATCAGTCGTTGTACCATTTGTTGTACCTTTCTCTACAATATTGGCTCCGGCAATAGGGCTGAATGTATCAGAAACAGTTCCTGTAATCTGTCGTACCTGTTGAGTGACCAAAGCGGGAATAGGATTGTTTTGAACAGTCAATACAATATGCCGATCTTTAATCGTGTACTTCAGACCTGTTTTTTCAGTAATTACGTCCAATATTTCCTGAATACTGGAGTTTTTCTTTGTGATAGAGATTTTTTCATTTTTATTTACTTCCTCCAAATTATAGAAAAACAAGAACTCCGATTAAAGATCGGCATATTGTATT
>OMGR01000112.1_pt1 | contig 72233 bp, 48 predicted proteins | sample 1646061 | NCBI WGS metagenome assembly OMGR01 (sample SAMN05578583, study PRJEB25193) | human gut metagenome | biome: Human Microbiome; feature: human-associated habitat; material: feces | host: Homo sapiens | place: USA:Birmingham | reverse complement strand
AGTTCTTGTAGAACTATGTATGAATCTAAAGTTAATTGGATACGACTATTAACAATTTAACTCGTTTTAAAAAGTGCATTATGAAAAATTATTTATTGTCAAACCTAAACAATCTGTCTGTATGAGAAAGAGCTTTGTTATGTTGGTACTATTCTGCATCGGGATATGTACGAATGTGCTTTGGGCACAAGGAAAAGTAAGCGGTGTTGTAATGGACAAAGAACTGAATGAGCCTCTCGCTGGTGTTAATGTTCTACAAAAGGGTACGACTATCGGTACTGTAACTGATTTGGATGGTAAGTATTCACTGGAAGTTGATGGTAACGCAATTTTAGTCTTTTCTTATTTAAGTATGAAAACAATAGAGGAGCCGGTTAACGGACGTTCCGTTATCAATGTCTCTATGGTTTCAGATTCGGAGCAATTGGGTGAAGTTGTCGTAACAGCCATGGGTATCAAGCGTGAGTCGAAGACACTCTCGTATGCTGCCCAGACAGTTGGGGGCAAAGACCTGAACGAAATCAAGAATGTAAACATGATCAACTCTTTGCAGGGAAAGAGTGCCGGTCTGCAGATCACTCCGAACTCAACTGGTGCCGGTGGTGCATCTAAGATCCTGTTTCGTGGTAACAAATCTATTAATGGTAGCAACCAGCCGCTGATCGTTGTGGATGGTGTTCCTTTGATGATGAATGTGTCAGACTCTCAGGTGAACAGTAACTATGGTGGAGGTCGTGATGGTGGTGATGCCATGTCTACGATCAACCCGGATGATATTGCTCAGATAACATTGTTGAAAGGTGCATCTGCTGCTGCTTTGTATGGTGCTGTTGCTGCTAACGGTGCGATCATGATCACGACAAAATCGGCTTCGTCCGGGAAAGTTTCGATCGATGTATCCAGTAATACGACAGTAGAAACTGTTTCTTCGTTGCCAAAGTTCCAGAATACTTATGGAATGAGTGATGAAGGTACATTCAGTTGGGGCAGTAAATTAGCTAGTGCAGCTCCTAACTATGCAAAAGAATTCTATCAGACAGGTTTCACTACTAACAACTCTATTTCTTTGAGTGGTGGTAATGAACATATCTCTTCTTATTTTTCTTATGCAAATGTCGCTTCTAACGGTGTTACACCGAAGAATACTTATATGAGTCATAACTTATTGGCTAAAGTAGGTTTCAATTTGTGGAAGAAAGTTCATATCGACGTAAGTGCACGTTACAATAATCAGGATATAGAGAACCAGGCTGCTGCCGGTTTCCTTAATAATCCGGTCACAGGTGCTTATCTGTTCCCGAGAGGAGAAGACTGGGATAACTATAAAAACAATTACGAAGTTTATAAACCCTCTTTGAACGCAAGTGTTCAGAACTGGACAAATACGGCTCAGGAACAATTCTCCAATCCTTACTGGATGGTGAATCGCCAGAAACCGACATCAAACCGTAACCGTTATGAATTTGGCGGTAGCGTGAAGTATGATATCATGGAAGGGCTTTCTGTTACCGGTCGTTTACGTTATGAACGAGGTGATGAAAAATGGATCTATAATGAATATGCATCCAGTACTGGTGGTCGTAACCAGATGGGTACAATGAAAGATTCCCGTATCTTCAGTGAACAGATGTATGGAGATTTCCTGGCTAGTTACAATAAGACCTGGGAAGAAACTTATACTTTGTCGGTAACTGCAGGTAGCAGTTTCACGAAAACGACCGGTTCGAGTGTGGATCTGATCGGATGGGGTGATTCTAAGTTCGCAGTAGTCGACGGAAAGCCGACAGGTAGCGCTTATTATCCGAATATCTTCTCACCGGCAAACTATTACCGGATGAGCACAACGGAATCATTGAAAGAAAAACGTTTGAATTCAGTATTTGCAACTGCTCAGTTTGGTTATAAGGAAGGTCTGTTCCTGGATGTAACTGCCCGTAACGACTGGTCTTCTGCTTTGGCATATACAGATGGCGTTTCATTCTTCTATCCGTCGGTAGGTGCCAGTGCATTGCTGGATAAGTTTATCGACTTCGGTAAGAATGTGAACATGTTCAAACTTCGTGCTTCTTACTCTATGGTAGGTAACGACGTTCCTGTCTTTATGACCAATCTGCGTTATGAATTGGCTGATCAGGGTTCTCTTACTCCTCCTGAAAATGCTCCGTTCAAGACATTGAAACCGGAAAAGACCAATTCTTTGGAAGTCGGTTTCGACGGTACATTCTTCCAAAACCGTCTGGATGTAAACCTGACTTACTATAAGACCAATACAAAGAACCAGTTCTTCTCGATCTCTGCTCCCTGGGAAACAGGTCTGAGAAACCGTTATGTAAATGCCGGTAACGTAGAGAACCAGGGTTTTGAAATCGGTTTAGGATGGCACAATCAGTTTACCGATCATTTCAGCTGGAGCACAAACTTCAACTTCGCTTATAACCAGAATAAGATCAAAGAATTGGTGGATGAACTGCCTGACGGTCTGACATTGGCCGATTATGGTGGCGCAAAAGTGATCCTGAAAGAAGGTGGTCATTATGGTGACTTGTTCGTACGCCAGATCAAAAGAGACGAAAACGGTAAACCTCTTGTTTCTGAAAGCGGTGCACCTCAGTTGGGTGGTGATGGTATCGAAGACCTGAAATATGTTGGCGATATGAATGCGAAGGTAAATATGGGTTGGACCAATACATTCCATTATAAAGACTTTACTTTATCATTCCTGATCGATGCAAAGGTCGGTGGTAAAGTGATGTCGACCACAGAAGCAACTTTGGACGGTTGGGGCGTTTCAGAACGTTCCGGTGCTGCCCGCGATGCAGGTAAGGTCGTATTTGAAGGCGTTTCATTCGATCCTCAACAGTTCTATTCTGTAGTAGGTGCAACGAACTTCAACTCACAATATGCAAATGAACTGTATGTTTATGACGCAACAAATGTCCGTTTGCGTGAATTGTCTATCGGATATACATTCCGTAATCTCTTTGGTATCGGCAAGAATCTGAATGCTTCGATCATTGGCCGTAACCTCTTCTTCTTCTACAAAGACGCTCCGATGGATCCGGATGTATCAGCCGGTACAGGAAACGGCTGGCAGGGAATCGATATGTTCGCTTTGCCGTCTTCACGTAGCGTTGGTCTTAACTTGAAATTAAACTTTTAATCTTGATTATCTATGAAATTAAATATATTATTCAAATATGCAGCCGCATTGGGCTTGACTATTGCCTGCGGTACGATGGTTGTAGGCTGTACTGATAATTTTGAAGAACTGAATACGAATAAGTATGAAGTGGATCCGGATAACATGCCGTTTGAAGCTCAGTTTATAGAACCGATCACTTATGTGTATGCTCCGCAGCAGAATATGTTCCAGTTCTGGACAAATCTGAGTGTGGACTTGTTTGGCGGTTATTTCATGACTCCTCACAACTTTGGTGGTAATGGTAATGTCGATTATAATCTGAACCGTGGTTTCTGTGGTGGTATGTATGAAAACTTTTATCTGCATATCTTCAACAATACCCGTCGTTTGATCAATGCCTGTGAAGAAAAGGGCATTAAGGATTATGCAGCCGTTATGCGTGTCGTTCAGGTTTACGGCATGTTGATGATGACCGATGCTTATGGTCCTATCGCTTACCAGTCTGTTCTGGATGGAAATGATGTAGCCTTTGCTTATGACACTCAGGAAAGTGTTTACAACAGTATGTTTTCTTTGTTGGATGAAGCTATTGAAGGATTTAAGAACGGTAATTCTGTAGTATCGGATATGCAACAGTTTGATTACTGGTGTAAAGGTGACCGCAGCTTGTGGGTAAAGGTTGCCAATCAGTTCAAATTGCGTATTGCTATGCGTATTGTCAAAGCCAATCCGACTTTGGCAAAACAGAAGGCGGAAGAAGCTGTAGCAGGGGGTGTATTGACCTCTGCCGATAAAGATATCCTGATCGATCAGGGATTGAGTAACGAGTTGACCCGTATGTTCGAATGGGGGGACTGCGGTATTAATGCAAACCTGGTAACTATTATGGAAGGTTATAAAGATCCGCGTATTGCTCTGTACATTACGAAGAATAGCAGTGATATCAAAGACGGAGATAAAGTGATTGTTGCTAAAGGAACCCAATATTTGGGCATCCGTGGTGGTTGTAATCTGCCGAATAAACCTAATCAGTGGGGTAACTTCTCCAGTGTAGTATGTTCTTATTCAACTCCGTTCCCGGTAATGAAAGTAGCCGAATCATATTTCCTGCGTGCAGAAGGTGCTTTGCGTGGCTGGAGCATGGGCGGCAATGCAAAAGATTTGTATGAAGAAGGTATCCGTCTCTCTATCAAGAATGAATTGAAGTATAAAGGCGTTTATGCCGGTGTCACTTCCATTACTGACGAAGAAATCGATGCATACATTAATGGAACGTCTATTCAGGCCGACTTTGTCGATCCGGTTGACGCTAAGAATAGCATTAAGGCTATGAATACTATTCCGGTGAAATGGAATGACGGAGCAAGCAATGAAGAAAAGCTGCAACGTATCATTACGCAGAAGTGGATTGCTAACTTCCCGTTGTCAACAGAAGCCTGGGCTGAATATCGTCGTACGGGTTATCCTAAACTGTTCCCTAACCGTGTGAACAGCAGTAACGGAACAATCGATACGGATGAACAGATCCGCCGTTTGATCTATTCGAATATTGAGATCAATACCAATAATATCGAATTGCAGAAAGGTATCGAACTGCTCAACCAGGAAGCAAGTTCAAGCTTCAAGGGGGATATCGGTGGTACTCGCGTTTGGTGGGATAAAGCGAACGTAGGAAACTTCTAGTTCACGGATATTCATTGAATAAAATAAGAAAGGCTTCCGGCTCTGTCAGAGTGGGAAGCCTTTCTCCTTTTATATAGCTCTTATTTTATCGGGTAGAGTTTGGTATATCGGAGGCCCAGATGGCTTTGATCGTTTCCTCCTGATTGTAACCTGCCGGGCAAGCCTTGCAACGTGTATTGGCCCTGTAGGTGTTTTGCGTTTCATTCGGACAACAGATACCTCTTAGGCCAGGCATTTCGATATGTCCATTCGGATCGGTCTGTTTGATCCACTGCCAGGCATATCTGAGCCAGTCATTCCGGTAGGATTCCGGTTGTTTGGCATACCAGGATATCTCATCCCAACCCCATGGAAAGTAAGAAGTCGTATCGGCAGTATTGACCGGCTCTTCATGGCCGTAGTTGTCTATCTCCACCAGATATGGGAGCGATTCGCATTCCCAACCGCTGGGTGTTTTGCATCCCTGGCTTTTCCCGTAAATACCGTCCAGATGGTTGACGCGTAATTCCGCTCGTTGTGCCTCACCCTCTTTTATATTTTCAGGAATGGCACAGATACGCATGGGAAATGAATTGAAGTCGATCAAGCTTTTACCGTCTTTCAACATGCCTCCTTTAGGTGTATGGGCATCGAGAAGAACCCAATGGCGGCGGGCGTGGCTGGCGGCATAATCGCGGATATGGCCGATTACGTCTGCCCAGTGTTTCCGTTGAGGATCATGCATGCCTATCAGTTCGATCTGTCCCAGGTGGAATGCTTCACAGCCGATGTTGATGAATGAACAGGCCAGGTACTGAAACCATAACTGTGTTTCGGTACGGCTGATATCCGGTACGCTTCCTCCTTTGTGCCAGTGATCTACATATTTACCTTCCAGGCTCAACATGTCTTTATAAGAGAAGTTGCGCTTTTCCGGTTGTAGGCCGTATGATTGGAATACCCAGTCGGGAATAGGTATCGTGTTGACATCTTCGGAAATGGCTTCGAACAGGCAAGCCTGAAAGATGATATCCGGGTCGTAAGCATGTAATTCCTGTATGATCGATTGGGCTTTCGTCCAAAAGCCCGGATCGTTGAGAATATGTTCGTTTTCCCAACGGAAGATGGCACGGCCGATGAACTTGGCTCCGGTGTTTTTGATCATGCGAATATCATCCGTATAAAGATCCGGATTGTTTTTACCCGGTACCAATACACAGGAGAGCGTGATGGAACGGTCCAGATAGTTTTCCAGTACTTCCCGGTCTATCCCGTTCCGGTCAAAATGATAAGCCTTATGCTGGGCATTTATGCAAAGAGGGAATAAGGCTAACAAAAAGAAAAGTTTACAGATCTGTTTCATATGTTTCCTGATTATTTTCAAATATAAAGAATAATCAGGAAATGCAGAAAACTATTCTAATATTCCTTTACCCTGACGTATAATTTCGAAATCGTCTGTCGTGCAGTCTACTACCGTCGAGGCTTCAAAACCACCGTAACCACCGTCGATCACGATATCTACCGTATTCTCATACTTTTCGTAGATCAGTTCGGGATCGGTGGAATACTCGATCATATCGTCGTCGTCATGTATGGACATGGTCAGTATCGGGTTTCCCAACTCTTTGACCAACGTACGGATGATATTATTGTCCGGTACACGGATGCCGACTTCTTTCCTGTTCTTATATATTTTCGGTAACTCGCTGCTTGTCGGAAGAATAAAAGTGAAAGGACCGGGCAAGTGTTTTTTCATCAGCTTGAAGGCTGAATTGCTTACTTTGGCATATTCACTCAGATTGGAAAGATCATAACAGATGATGGAAAGGTTACTCTTTTGCGGGTTGATCCCTTTCATTTGGCATATCTTTTCAACGGCACGGACATTCAGTGCGTCACAGCCGATCGCATATACCGTATCGGTTGGATAAATGACCAGACCTCCGTCACGGAGAACACCGATCACTTTGTCTATTTCCCTGGGATTGGGATTTTCAGGGTAAATCTTTATTAGCATAGTTTTTTCAGTTGATAGTTGACAAGTGACAGTTGACAGTTAAAACAAGAAAATTAATCGGCTGAAAGCCACATATCTGTCAACTGTCATCTGTCAACTGCCAACTTTTACGGCTTAGCCGTAAATTATGTTGCCGTTCTCGTCGGTAAATTCTTCTAATCCTTTGCTATACTGGTTCATGGCTCGAAGGCTCATGCCCATGCTTGAGAAGCCACCGTCGTGGTATAGGTTCTGCATCGTTACCTTACGGGTAAGGTCGGAGAACATCATTACGCAATAATCTGCGCATTCTTCTGCCGTTGCATTTCCCAGCGGACTCATCTTGTCGGAGAAGTCCAACAGATGTTCCATGCCTTTTACTCCGCTACCGGCGGTTGTCATGGTCGGTGACTGGGAGATGGTGTTGATACGCACTCCCTTTTCGCGTCCATAAATATAGCCGAAGCTGCGTGCAATCGATTCCAGCAAGCTCTTGGCATCCGCCATGTCGTTATAACCGAAGAAAGTACGCTGTGCTGCCACATATGATAAGGCAAGCACGGAACCGCCCTGAGAGATAGCATCCTGCTTTTTAGCTACCTGAAGCATCTTATGGAAAGAGACAGCGGAGATATCCAGTGTCTTATCCAACATATCGTAATCCAGGTCATCATATGTACGTTTCTTGCGCACGTTCGGGCTCATGCCGATTGAGTGCAATACGAAATCTATTTTTCCTCCCAGTATTTCTACTGATCTGGAGAATACCGTTTCCAAATCTTTTACGTTTGTAGCGTCTGCCGGCAGAACTTCAGCATTCAGCTTCTTAGCCAGGGCATCGACTTCGCCCATACGTACTGCAACCGGTGTATTACTCAATGTAATGGTTGCACCTTCTTCTACAGCCTTTTCTGCCACTTTCCAGGCAATAGACATTTCATTCAGCGCGCCGAAGATAATGCCTCTTTTACCTTTCAATAAATTATGACTCATACCTTTATTTAATTTATTTACGGCACAAAAGTACACAATTTGTGCAAGATAAACAATTTATGCCTATCTTTGCTGTATAACTAATGAAGAAAGGAGCGTAAAATGACATTAATTGAGTTAAATTCCCGCTGGCAGTCTGCTATTGATTGCTTAGGGCAACTTGAAGCCGATGAGCAGGCAGTTCGTACTTTAGAACGGCTTGTTAAAAGATTGCAGAGTAATTCTTCCCTAAAAACAGAAGTATTTTCCCCTAATGAAAAGATGGAGCGTTTGGCCTGTGCTGAAGCGGCATTCGAACGGGGAGAGGGTATTAATGAAGAAGAAATGGATCGTTTTTTTGATTCCCTTCAATGAAATACCTGGTCTGGTCTCCTTTAGCTAAGGAACAAATAGCAGACATCTTCTATTATTATAAATGTGAATTTGGGATATCGACTGCCCGTAAAGTAAAAAAAGCGATTCAGGACTGTGGTAAAAAGTTAAAGCTGAATCCTTTTATGGGTTATATTGAATCTGAAGTTGTGGGACGTTCTCATGTGTATTATTCTTATGTAGAACATCAGAATCATAAGATCGTTTATTATATGGAAGATGACACTTTGTATATAGCAGATATATGGCCTTGTTTGATGAGTACTGATAATTTGAGAAGAAGGCTGGATTAATAAATAAGAATCCCGAGTACAGTTTTTGCACTCGGGATTCTTATTTAATACATAGGGACGTTATTCTCTGTAATATACCCTTTTTACCCGTGGAGACACTGACGTCAGAATCTCGTAAGGTATTGTTTTTAACTTGTCGGAAAGTTCACTGACCGGTAACTCTTCTCCGAAGACAATCACCGGATCGCCTTCCTGGGCATTTGTTTCGGTGACGTCGATCATGCAGGCATCCATACAGATGTTTCCGACGATCGGGCAACGTTTCCCATTAATGAACACCTCGCCTCCCCGGTTACTGAAATGGCGGTCCAGCCCATCGGCATAACCGATCGGGATGATGGCAATGCGCGAATCGCGATCAACGTAGGTCCGGCGACTGTAACCGATAGAATCGCCTGCCGGTACTTGTTGTATCTGAAGGATAGTGGTGCGCAGGGTACTGACGTTGCGTAACCCTTTCATGCCTGAAGCACTGACTCCGTATAAGCCGATTCCCAGGCGGACCATATCCATCTGATAGTCCGTAAAACGTTCGATCCCGGCCGAGTTCAGAATATGTTTGATAACCTTATATTCCAACCCGTTCTCCAGTTCGGCGGCAGCCAGGGTAAATGTATCCAGTTGTTTCTTTGTGAAGTCATCGAAGACAGACGAATCGCTGCCCACCAGATGGGAGAAGACAGAACGTGCCGTAACGCCGCTTTGTTCTTTCAATCGTTCGCAGATGGCAGGGACGTCGCCCGGTTGGAATCCCAAACGGTGCATTCCCGTATCTATCTTGATGTGGATCGGGTAGGAGGTAATCCCCCGGCGTTCCGTTTCCTTGATCATGGCATCCAACAGGCGGAAACTGTATATCTCCGGCTCCAGATTGTTTTCAAATAATACATTGAAACTGCTGAACTCCGGATTCATAACGATGATGGGGATCGAAATACCTTCTTTCCGAAGTTCCGCCCCTTCATCGGCTACCGCAACGGCAAGGTAATCGCAACGATGCTCCTGTAATGTCTTGGCCAATTCGTATGAACCGGCACCGTATCCGAATGCTTTTACCATGCAGACCATCTTGGTTTCCGGTCTCAGCTTCGAACGATAATAGTTGAAATTGTGTACAACGGCATCCAGATTTACCTCAAGTATCGTTTCGTGTACTTTCTTTTCCAATAATTCGGAGATACGTTCGAAATGGAAATGGCGCGAACCTTTTATCAGTATCAGTTCGTCCCTGAAATTCTTGAAGGTCGGCGATTTAAGGAAATCATCCGTACTCAGGTAGAATTCCTTTTCTATATCGAATGCGTTGCCATATTCTTTCAGATCCCGTCCGATGCCGATAATGCGGTCTATGTTTTTACGCCGTACCAAGTCGGCCACCTTTTTATAAAGCGATTTAGGCAGAGTGCCCGATTGCAGGATATCGGAAAGGATCAGCGTACACTTGAGGCTCTTATCCACATGACGGCTCTGCTGGAAGTCGAGGGCGATGTCCAGCGAGTTGATATCCGAATTATATGTATCGTTGATCAGTATGCAGTTGTTGATACCCTGCTTAACATCCAGGCGCATGGCGACAGGTTCCAGCTGTGTAAATTTATGAGCGTCATTTACACTGGTAGGCTTTAAGTAAAGCATTACCGCCAGGCAGTGGATGACATTCTCGATGGAAGCGTCGTCGATGAAAGGAATGACATATTTTTGAGTCAGTCCGAGCAACGTGCAGCGGATGATCGTTTCCGATTCTTTTTTCTCGATCGTTTCGATATAAAGCGGTGCTTCCGAATCCGTCCGGCTCCAGGCTATTGCCTTGTGCGAAAGGCAGGCCGATTCGATGCAGTTGGAGATGAAAGCGTCGTCACCGTCATATATGATTGCTTCGCAGTCGTTGAACAGCGTCAGCTTTTCCAGACATTTCTGGGTAGTAGAAAGGAAATTTTCCTGATGCGCCTCTCCTATATTAGTAATGACACCGATGGTTGGGGCAATGATCGGGCGAAGGTTTTCCATCTCGTCCGGCTGTGAAATACCCGCTTCAAAGATACCCAGCGTATTCTTGTCGCTCATCTGCCAGACAGACAGCGGCACACCCAGTTGCGAGTTGTAGCTGCGCGGCGAACGGACAATATTGAATTCCTTATGCAACAGCTGATAAAGAAACTCCTTTACGATCGTCTTTCCGTTACTTCCTGTAATACCTATTACGGGGATATTAAACCGCTTCCGGTGATAGATCGCCAGCTTTTGAAGTGCTTTTAACGTATCCTTGACCACCAGGAAGTTCGCTTCCTGAAGGGATTCGAATTCCGGAAGCATTTCGCTCACTACAAAATTGCGGACGCGCAGTTTATAGAGTTCTTTTATATATCTGTGTCCGTCGTTGGTCTTTGTCTTTAGGGCAAAGAAGAGACTTTGTTCCGGAAAAGAAAGCCGACGACTGTCAGTCAGCAAGATACTGATAGTACTATCTTGTAGGTTTCTTGCTTTGGCACCAATAACTCCTACTATTTCTTTTATCGAGTATTCCATTTTTTACATTAGTTTAGACTTTATTATTTCCATCTCTTTTGTACTATCAAAGGAAGGAAATTTCTCGTTAATTCGTTCCATCTTTAACAAAGTTTGCGAGATGAAACGTTTATAGGCTTCACTTTCGGGTTGAAACGGGCGGTGATTAATAGCCTTTTGTATCTCTGCCCATTCTTTAAGAAAGCCTTTCGTTTCATCGGATAAGAAATTTTCTGTAAAACGCAGCCAAATATAATCAACAGCCAGATCCGAAGGGTGTAGCATGTCGTTGGCATAGAAGCGGTAATCGCGCAGCTCGTCCATCATGATCTCGTAGGCAGGGAAGTAAGCGATACGTTCAGGATAGGTCGTTTGAAGTATATCGACAGCCAGCAATAGAGTCGCTTTACTGAGTTGGTTCCCATGTGCCCCGTCTTTCCAGTGACGGATAGGGCTGACGGTGAAAAGAATCTTCAGTTCCGGACATTGTTCCCAAATGGAAAGCAACAGCTCTTTCCATTCCGACACGATTTCTGCTACGGATAACATCGAGCGGTCGAACATCTTTTCGGGTAGTTTATGGCAGTTTGCCACCACTTCGCCCGTACTTTTCAACCGGTAGACATAGGCTGTCCCCAAGGTAACCACGATGTATTTCGTCTCCCGGAGTTCTTCCGCCGAAGCAAACAGCCTGTCGTTTATATTCTCCAGGCATTCCGTTTCCGAAGTGGAAGAAAAGCGGCTGTGGTGCGTAAAGCTGTGAAATACGCCTTCGTGGCGAAACAGATCGTCGGAAGTGAACCGCTCCGGGTGTAGTAACCTGCGTAACGCTGCTGCGATGGATGCCGGATTATACAGTGTCCCGAACGGATTAATGTCGACATTGAACCGGTTCTCTGCCAGCTTCGTCCCGATATTTTCCGCAAAGCAGGAGCCGAGCAACAGCGTATGTTCCTGCCACGAAAAGCGGAAAGGCGGCTTGGGTAGTTGGATTGCAGTGTATAGTTCCATATTATTCTGTTGGATCGTTTGGTAACGGATCTGTCGGTGGTTGTTGTGCCGAACGTCTGATATAGAACGCCCGTTTCCCGCACCAGTTCTTTTGTATCTGGTTGTCTTCCAGTAGCTGTTCCAGGTCCTTTTTAGTCTTCTGACGTGTACACTGGTTTAGGCTGGCTGCTACTGTCAGGTTGATCGTTCCGTAGTTCTTTATATACCACAGGATACGTTTCTGCCGGATATCCGAATTGTAGTTTTTTTTCTCGCTGGTCCCTTGCCGCCGTTCGATGCGTACGCCCCGGAAACGTTTCTTCATTTCCGGATCAGCGCGGAACTCTATGTTCTTGAACTCTATGGATGCTGACCGGATATCTTTTTTGTTTTCCACCTGTTGCTTGCATCTCAGTGTTACGGAAAACGTTCCGATCCCTTCCAGATGTACGCTCTGACTGTTGCTTAGGCAGAAGAACAATTGTTCGCAGATCGCTTTGATGGCTCCCTTGATATCGGCAGACGTAAAGGTACTCATGCTTTCGATCATCCGTGCCAGCTCGTTGGTGTTGACGGTCTGGATATTGATAGCTCTGGCATGTAACGTCGGCTTCTCTTCCCCGTTTTTGGGAGGATTGGCAAATAAGTCGTATTCAATACTCATACACTTCCTTCTGTTTAAGGTTTAACGTCGTAACTATTAAGGATTTTCCTCCCTAATCTTATTTATGAAATAAATTCTCTTCATAAAAGTAAGGTTAAGGATACAAATAGGTAAGGTATGCTTTTCATTTTCGCAATGTATTCCTTACTTATTTAAAAGTCCGTACCAAAGGTAATAAATCTCCTGATATAAAGAATTAATTGTCCGGTGGTTTTTTCTTGCTTCTGCCGGGTTATTTGTGAAGTGTTGTAAGGTGCTGAAAGAAAAGGAGTATAGTTATATATATAGATGTACGGGCGTACATTATATTAATTGCTATACAATAGAATAAAATATGTGTGTAATTAGCTGAAAAATAGAAATATGAGTGGAATAACGAAGTGACGAATTTAATCGTTCCTTTTTTCTCGTCAACAAAAGTAAGAATTAGTTTCGTATCAACCATTCTTTTTAAGATATTTTTTATTCGTCTATATGCTTTCTTATCAATTGAATAGCAAACAATGTACAAAACGGGGGCTTTCACAAACGAAAGGAAATGCCCTCTAAAAAAATGGCGAGATTAAAGGAACGTTTAAACTCGCCATTTTTAAGGGGAGTGAGGCGTTTCAATTGTGAATTGAACTTATTACACTTTAGTATTAATATTAAATTATTTATTATGAACAAAAAGTTTTCTACTTTGATGGCTGGCGCCCTGCTGGCTACGGGTGTGGTTTCGGCGCAGATTCCTTCTGCTGAGGCATTCCCGTTTCGTACGCAAAACACCAAAGTAACTGTTGCTACAGCTGGAGCTTCTATCAAAGCGATAGAATCCGACAACAAGTGGTATCAGTTGACTGACGGTGCTAAAGATGCTCCTAAAGTATTGATCCAAGAACGTGTGGCAGCTACAAATGAACTGATTTTAAAAATGGTTCCACTTGTTGATGCAACTTCTAAAGTTGGTGCTCCCTTAAACAGTTCTTTGTGGAAGATTACTGTAAAGAAGTATGCAACATCTGCTTCTAAAGTTTACACTTACACAAACAAGGAAACTGGTCTTGAACTTGTATTGGATGATACACAAGCTTTTGATGCAAAGAAGGTTGATGCTGATTTTGAAGATGTAAAGACAAGTCTGTTGAATGGTTGTAACAATGAATGGGCTTGGTATACAACAGAAGTTCAATCTGAAAATATGGTTGCTAAAACTATTTACTCTTATTTCCACAATGGAGATTCTGTAATGGTTATGCAGGCTAAAGAAAAAGGTGAAGTTATAGCTGCAAAGTATCCGAGATCAGTTGCTGGCGATGATTTGGCAAAATTGGATAAAGTAGCTCTTAAGCTCCAACCGGTTCTTGCTGAAGCAATTCAGTTGACTGCACAGGATATCAATCAGATGATTGATGCTCAGGCTGTAAAGAATGCTAAGGGTGATCCTAACAAGGTGGTATTCAAGTTTAATGAACCGAATGGTAAATTAGCAGGTGACCTTCAGACTCTTTTTGAAAATAAATTAGCTAATGCTACTGGATATATTGCTGAAGATGCTGTTTTAGTACAGAAATTCTCAGTAAGTGGTTTGACTGCTGTCGCTAAAGATTTGACAGCTGCTGAAAGTGCTTTAACTGCTGCTGCTGCTGCTCTGAAAGCTGGTAAAGCAGATGAAGCTGTTACCAAGGCTGCAACAGATGCTGCTACTGCCGCAAAGGCTGCTGCCACAGCTGCAACTACAGCTGCAACTGAAGCCGGTAAGACAATAAGCAAAACACATACTACAACTCAAATTAGTGCTGCTGCAACTACAGCATTTGAAGCTGGAGCAACTGCTTTGGAAACAGCTAAAGATGCATTAAAAACTGCTGCTGAAGCGTTAGAGACTATTAAAGAGGGAACTGGTGCTGCTGCCACAGCTGCTTACAACGCTGCTATGAATGCTGCAGACAAAGCTTCTATGGGTAAAGATGCAACTGCTGCGGGTGAGATACAGTCAGATGAAATCGATGCTTATAATATCCGTTTAGCAAATGGTGACAACTTCTATATGGTAGATACAATTCGTTATCAACCTGAACAGACTCCTTCAAATTCACCTGCTTATAAGCTGAGTGATAGGCCGTTTACAATCGGTGCTGACGGAGCTTATCTGGCTGCACGTTATTTCTTCAAGGTTACTTATTATCCTTCTCAGGATAGCTTGTTGGTCGAACCGTTGAATGCTGCTTCTTGCTCTAACGAAGAAGTGCAGGATAAGGAAAATTGGTTAGATACAAAGGCTGGTAGCGAATGGGTTAAATACGATGATTTGGAAGTTGGTGAAAAACCAAGTAACACTGATACAAATAATGATGCTGTTATCTCTATAACTGCAACTAAATTATCAGATGGAAACGTTGTTCCGACTGTGGGTGTTACAGAAACGAGCAAAGGTTTTAATACCCGTATTTCATTTGACCATACTTATCCTTATTTGGTTCGTTCTACTGAAAAATCTGCTTTGTATAATATTTCACTGGTAACAAAAGATCCTAACAAGGCTGTAACTTCTAAGACTCGTGTAAATGGTTCTTATATCGTTGCAAACATGGCTGGTCAGTTGGTTTATGCTCAGAAAGAAAAATCACAGGATTATACTCACATGCCTGCAACACAGTGGGTTGTTGAACAGCAAGGTTGTCTGTTGCCTAACAATAATGTAGCTCGTGTTAAGGTTACAAACCGCGAATACAATAATATTGTTGCTTTTGAAGGTCAATTATATGTTGATAAAGATGGTAATAAATATATTATCAATCCTGAATATAAAGCAGGTATTTCTTCTTCTAATAGATTCTGTGCAGAAGATACTTTGAAGTTCGAATCTATCACTGATACTAAGAAAGGTTATTTGATTCTGAAAGAAGATACTTTGAGAGAAAATACATATGCATTCAATCAGTTCTTCAATTATGGTGAAGATCCTTATTTCTTGAATGTAAAAGATAATAAGGCTGATACATTGGTTAGAGCTCAGAAAGAAGCTACTCAATTCGAATTGTTCATTGTAGGTGCTGATAGTATCAAATATGGTTATCCAAGTACACAGGCTGGCGTTTCTCAATTGTGGAGAACTGCTTATAAACTGAAAGTAAAAGATGCTAACAAAGTTGATAACGATCGTAAGTTTGTAGCTGTAGACCAGAATAATAAATATGTTGTAGCTTTGGAGAAAGACATCGATGCAGCTAAGGATGGTTTGCGTTATGCTCAGTTCTACTTCAAAGAAAATAATCATTGGGTAGAAGGTGCTGAAGGTAAGGAATACTATGCATTGGTTGATGTTAAAGATCCTGCCAGCACTGTGATTATGACAGCTAATGGTATTGCTAAGTTAGCTATCGAACAAGGTCAGATGGATACTAAACCTGAAACTCTTGGTGAAAACCGTACAGAAGCATTCTATATCGGTAAAGACAGTCGTCCATTGTACAGAAGTTTAGGTAAAGGTAACTCTGTTGTTAAACTCTTCACAGAAAGAGGTACCGCAAAAGAATATTTGTTTGAAGATAACAGCAATAATATCGGTTATCCGAGTGCAATCAAAGGATTTGGTTACCTGGGTATGACTGCAGAAGGTATTTCTCAGGGTGAAGGTTACACAGTTGCTATGTATGCTGACTATGTACAGAAATCTAACGATCGTATGCCTCAGTATCTGTTTGTTGTTGCTCCGGATAGTGTGAAAGCTTATACATGGTGTAAAGATCATGGTTTGAATCCTACTTGTACTCACCCTGATACTTATCCGGGTTATGTAGCTGGTCGTTTCATGGTTAACCTGAATGACTCTGTTGCTAATTCAATCAACAAACTTGAAAATGCTAACAAGTTCAAATATGACAACTATACAAGATTGGCATTCGTTGAAGCTATCCATAGAGGTGATGTTCTGTATGTATTGAAGAATGGTATCAAGTTGTCTTCTATCATGGGTAAAGATGCTTCTGGTAAATCTTATGTATTGCCTTCATTCTTTGATGAAGCTAACAAGGGTGAAAAATACGAAGTTATCGCTTTGGATGGCAAGCACAACAACGCAGCCTTCTCTTTGAGATTGGTTGACGATGCTGAAGCTCAGGATTTCTATCTGGAATCATGTGGTGAAGGCTCTGCTATCGGTTCATTCAAGGGTGCTTGGGTTAAATTACAGAACTATGTTCCTGTATTGGCTCAGACAACAGAAAAGAATGGCGATCACGAAGGTGAAACTGGTTCAATCCTTGAAACTATCAACCAGGCTCAGAAATTCAATATCGCTGAAAACATTGATGAAACTCCGACTGATAGCAAAACTCCGGAAGTTTCAACTATCAGTGTAAAAGCTGACTATGGTAAAGTAATCATCAAGGGTGCTGCTGGTAAGACAGTTACTATCAGTAACGTACTTGGTCAGGCTATTTATAACACAGTGATAGCTTCTGATGAAGCTACAATCTCAGCTCCTAAGGGATATGTAACTGTAGCTGTTGAAGGTGAAGCTGCTGTTAAAGCAATCGTAAAATAAGAGATTTATAATCAAAAATAATTCTAAAATTTCCACGTGGTGGTGTAGAGACGTTGTATTCAACGTCTCTACTATCCCATCAATTACCCTGTGACAGGTGAACAAGTGGTTATTAATATTAAGTAATAAAATAAAGTTCTTACTGTAATTTCTCCCGTGAGGAAGGAATACAGAAAAAAACAGCCTCTGCGATCATGTATCGTGGAGGCTTTGTTGCTTGTAGTTATTTTACATGACGAAATAGGTTGAAAATAAAAAAATGTAATTAATTTAGCTGGCCTGGAGAAGGTGTTAATTCTTAAAATCGATATGGGAAAACTGGAAAAACAACAAGAGAACTTTGTTTTGTCTGCTTTGAAGCAAGATAGTAAGGAGGCCTTCTCTTTATTGTTCCAGACCTATTATACTGACCTAGTCTTATTTTGTGGAAACTTTATAAAAGACAAAGATTCTTGTGAAGATATTGTTCAATCGATCTTCCTGAAGCTTTGGCGTGACCGACAAAATATACAGATTGAAACATCCTTAAAATCTTATTTGCTGAAGGCTGTCCGTAACAGTTGTTTTGATGAATATCGCCATTTGGAAATCATCCGTCAACATGAGGCTGAATATGAGAGTACAATGTTGGATTCTTATGACACGGATAATTATATATTATATTCGGATTTATCTGACCATTTACATCGTGCACTCGAGAAAGTGCCTGATTTATATCGGGAGGCCTTTATGCTGAATCGTTTTGAAGGTCTAAGATACAGGGAAATTGCAGAGCAACTGAATGTCTCTGAACGTACGGTGGAAGTCCGCGTCAGTAAAACATTGGATTTATTACGGAAATATTTGAAAGACTTCTTTGTACTTTTACTTTCATTCTGTATTCCATAAAAAAAGTTATAAGCTATGTGGGAAATGATTCCTTGCACGTCTTAACACTATAAAAGAGAAAAAATGACAGATAAAGACCAAATACAACTTATTATATCAGCTTATCTATCCGGAAAAGCGACTGTAGAAGAGTGTCGTGAGTTGGAAGAATGGGTAAGACAATCACCTGATAATAATCGTTATTTCCAGGAAATGCGTAATGTCTGGCAAGTGATGCATCCCGCCTTTAACCCTTCTGAGATTAATGTATTTGAAGCTGAAAAAAATATTTTTGCAAATATTGCAGCCACCAAGAGGAATATACCCCATACTATATTGCTCTATTGGCAACGTATAGCTGCTATTCTTATTATTCCTCTATTAGTACTTAGTGCTTATTTATATCTGAATCAGGATAATAGTACGTATGATACCATAGAGTATCAGGAGGTAAGATCTCCCCATGGAACTTTTTCCGAAGTACGTCTGCCTGACGGGACCAATGTATGGCTGAATGGAGGAAGTTCCCTGAAATATCCTTTGACCTTCCGAAAAGGGGAGAGGAAGGTTTTCTTAAGCGGTGAGGGCTACTTTGAAGTACACTCTGATAAAGAAAATCCTTTTGTCGTAAAAACTGATCAAATGACTTTACGAGCTACAGGTACGGCTTTCAATATAGAGGCATATACTAAAGATTCTATCACTGCTGTTACAATGGTTAATGGTAAAATAGATGTAGTTTTTGAAAACTCCTCTCCTGTTACAATGACACCGGGAGAACGCGCTTTTTTTAATAATCAGACAAAGCAATGTCTGATTACGCAAACCGATCCTTATAAATGGTATGCATGGAAAGATGGATTAATGATATTCCGGGACGATCCCCTGGAATTTGTATTTAAAAAGATAGGCCAAACCTTTAATGTTAATATTACAGTCAAAGATTCAGCTATTGCAAAACAATTATATAGAGCGACATTTGAAGATGAGTCTTTGGATGAAATCCTTAATTTATTGAAGCTGACTGCCCCTATCCAATATAAAAAATATGGTCGAAATAAAACATCCGATAACCAGTTTGATAAGTTGCAAATAGACGTTTTTGGGGATAAAAGAAAATAATATGAAAAAAAACGTATTTTGGATTGTGGCTTTTTATTCATGATCCGTCTTATAATTGAATGACCAGTTGTTTTATTAATTCTTAAAAAATAATTGCCTATGGAGAACCTACTTTCGTAAATTTCTATTCAAAAAGGCAGACAAAAAAGGGAAGGTCTCGTACACCTTCCCTTCACAAGTCTAGCTGAACAAGAGTGTTGTATAACCTTATTTTCTAACTAAACACAACAAAAATATGTATTCAATTCCAATTAGAGAAATTAAAAAGCAAATATTAACCTCTAAGTCTTTTCTGTTTATGAGAATATGCTTGTTTTTATTGATTTGTAGTGTACTGCAATCTTTTGCATCTGAAATTCATTCACAGGTTTCCGCTTTATCACTGAAGATGAAAAATGCTTCAATAGAGGATGTTTTGAATGAAATAGAAGAGCAGACAGAATATAGGTTCCTTTATAATAAGAGGATGGTAGATGTGACTAAACCAGTCAATATTGAAGTGAATAAAGAAAGCCTTGCAAATGTACTGCATGTTCTTTTCAAAGGAACAGATGTTGTTTACACAGTAAGTGACCGCCAGATCGTGTTGGGGCGCAGCAAAACAGTAGAACAGCAAAAGAGAAGAATTACCGGAAAAGTAAATGATAATAATGGTATTTCAGTAATTGGTGCCAATGTCGTTGAAAAAGGAACGACGAATGGAACAATTACCGATGTTAACGGGAATTTTTCTCTTGAAGTGAACAATGAGGCAATTCTACTGATCTCATATATAGGATATAATACCCAGGAAATTCCAGTTATAGGTAAATCGACGCTGAATATTACTTTGACTGAAGATTCACAGAGTCTGGAAGAAGTTGTCGTGATGGGATATGGTGTTCAAAAGAAAAAACTGGTTACGGGCGCCACTGTCCAGGTTAAAGGTGACGATATTCAAAAGTTAAGTACTATCTCTCCGCTGACAGCTATGCAAAGTCAAACCCCCGGTGTCTTTATTACATCGACTTCCGGTGAACCGGATGGTGGCTATAAAGTGAATATTCGTGGTTTGGGGACGATTGGAGATGCCAGCCCGTTGTATATCATTAATGGTATTGTTGGAGGCGACTTGAATTCTATCAGTGCTTCAGATATCGAATCTATTGATGTTTTGAAAGATGCGGCATCTGCAGCTATTTATGGGTCAAGAGCTGCAAATGGTGTAGTTCTGATTACGACTAAACGTGGAAAGGTTGGTAAACCTGTAATTACTTATGATGGATATTTCGGTATACAAAATGTAGCTAAATATATGGATGTACTGGATGCGCAGCAATATATGGAAATACAAAATGAATCGTTAACGAATGTCGGTATAACTCCTAATGACTATTCGATGCTTGTTCCAGATTATGTATGGAAAGATTTGCAGAACGGGTGGAAAGGCACGAATTGGTTAAAAGAGTTTACGAATAAGAATGCCCCGGTACACAATCATGCTGTTAATATTTCAGGTGGAACTGAACAATCTATTTATTCTACAGGAGTATCTTATTCGTCTCAGGAAGGTATTTATGGAGAACCTGAAACTGCGAAATATAATAGAATAAGTTTCCGTGCCAATACGGAATATACCCTTGTCAAGAATAACGAATTCGATATTGTAAAAGTCGGAGAAAATATTTTATATACATATAAAAAGAAGAACGGAGGAGTCGGTAATGTTAGAAATATGCTGATTGGGAATCCTTTGATGCCGGTATATGATCCGGATGGTAATTTCCATAAAACGATGGTTCTTGATGCAGACCGGGCAAATCCTATCGGACAATATTACTATAATAATGCTTTAACGGAAAATACTAGCCATGATTTGAAAATAAATGCATTTGTAGAGATACAACCGATAAAGAATTTAATAATAAAAAGTAATGCCGGATATTCTCTGTGGGCATATTCCAACAGGTATTATGGTCCTGCCTATAATTTGGGAGACAGGTATTTCAGAACAGAAGATGTTGTAAAGCAAAATCAGACAATAAGTAGAAATTTTCAGTGGGAAAATACGATTTCTTATGATTTCACTATTAAGGAGCACAACATCTCTGCCTTATTGGGTCAATCGATTGAAAAACACGGTTTGGGGGAAAGTATCAGTGGGCAAAATATGGGATCTTTGTTCGATTCCTTTGAATATGCTTATTTGAATAATGTGAAAACAATAGTTCCAGGAAAGACTCTTGTAGAAGGAAGTCCGGCTGGTGAGTCTGCAATATCTTCTTTCTTCGGACGTGTTAATTACAATTTTAAAGAAACGTATCTGGCTTCTGTTATTTTGAGAGCTGACGGTTCTTCCAATTTTGCCAGAGGCAATCGGTGGGGGTATTTCCCTTCTGTTTCATTGGGTTGGGTTATGAGCAACGAATCGTTTATGGAGAATACGAAAATGTGGATGGATTTTATGAAAATACGTGCAAGCTGGGGACAAAACGGTAATCAGGCTGTCTCTCCTTTCCAATACTTGGCCACATATTCATTCAATGCATCTGACTATTTCTTTGGTGCAGATAAAAGTGCTTGGACAACGGGAGCTTACCCTAGTATTTTGCCGAATAAAGATATTACCTGGGAAAGATCAGAACAATTAGATTTGGGTTTAGATGCACGTTTCTTGGATAGTCGCCTGGGGGTTGTTTTCGATTGGTATCGTAAAACGACGAAAGACTGGCTGGTCCAGGCTCCTATTTTAGGTTCACAAGGGGCGGCGGCTCCGTTTATTAACGGTGGTGATATAACTAATAAAGGTATTGAACTAAGCTTAAGTTGGAATGATGCAGTGGGTGATTTTTCTTATGGTATCAACACGAATCTGGCAGTAAACAAGAATAAAATTACCCGTATTGCAAATTCCGAAGGTGTAATAGAAGGTACAAATCCTGGTTTTGGAGATGGACAACCTCCTATTTATCGTGCTCAGGTAGGATATCCGATTGGTTATTTTTACGGATTAAAAACCGCAGGTGTTTTCCAGAATCAGGAACAAATAGATAATTATAAAGGGGCTATCTTGAGTGGAACAGCTCCTGGTGATCTGATATTTGTAGATATGAATAACGATGGTGTGATTGATATGGCAGACCGTACAATGATAGGGGATCCTAATCCGAACATGAATCTGGGAGTAACGATAAATCTGGGTTACAAAGGTTTTGATTTTTCTGTTACGGCAAATGGCGTTTTTGGAAATCAGATTGCTTCATCTTTTCATAAAGTCAATCATTATAAAGAAAATTATCCGAGTGTTCTGTTAGGAAGATGGCATGGTGAAGGCACTTCGAACCGATATCCGCGTCTGACAGCTGACTCCAGTCCTAACTTTATGCAGTTTAATGATATTTATATAGACAATGGAGATTTCCTTCGTATACAGAATGTTACGCTGGGGTATGATTTTAAGAAACTCTTTCCCAAGATGCCCCTGCAACAGGCGAGATTGTATGTGACAGTTCAGAATCTTTATACATTTACTGGTTATTATGGATCCGATCCGGAGATTGGTACTGCACCTGAAGGGTGGTCTAAAGGTGTCGATAGTGGATTTTATCCGATCCCCCGTACCGTATTAGTAGGGGCTAATATTAAATTCTAAAATAAAAGAGCCATGAAAAAGTATTATATAATATTTCTATTAATAGTAGTGTCTTTAGTATCTTGTGATGATTTTCTTGATACAAAAGATTATACCAATAAGAATGATCAGAATTTTCCATTGACAGAGAAGGATGTAAATATGTCGCTGGCATCTTGTTATCATGTTATGGCTACTTGCCAGGAGTTTTCTTCCTATTATATTGGTGATATTCTTTCTGATGACCGGTTTGGTGGAGGTGGTCCGAACGATTTTAATCAACAGGCATGGGACCAAATGAAAAAATCGACAGAGAATATGCAGCAACAAACCTGGATACGGCTTTATCAAGGTGTTTTTCGTGCAAATAAGTTGTTGGAGGCAATGGATCAAATCATTTTTGAAACTGAGACTTCAAAGAATACATTGACGGGCGAAACTTATTTTATGCGGGCTTATTTCTATTTTGAATTGACCAAAATGTTTGGAGATGTGCCATTGTTGGTGACTTCTGAATCAGTAAATATTCCTAGAACTGCAGCTGCGGAAATTTTTGCACAAATTGCATTTGATCTTAAAACTGCCATAGAATTATTACCTTCTACCAGTTATGCATCTCAACTGAAATCAAATTTAGGACATGCAACTAAATGGGCGGCTGAAGGAATGTTGGCACGTGTGTTTTTATTCTATACGGGTTATTATGGGCAAACCTCACTTCCTGTAGCAGGCGGTGGAGAATTGTCTGATACAGATGTGATAGCTTATCTGGAAGATTGTATGAACAATAGCGGACATCAGTTAGTAGAAGAATTTCGGAATATGTGGCCTTATACAAATCAACTGACCGGAGAAGACTATGTCTATAATCAAGGTAAAAACTTATCGTGGGTAGGCGATGATAATAATATAGAAACAGTATTTGCCATAAAATTCGGGACAAAAGGAGATTGGAGCAATAAAGATTATGCAAATATGGTCGCCTTGTGTTGGAGTTTGAGGGGACAGTCAAGTTATGCCAATGTATTTCCGTTTGGGCAGGGATGGGGGCAAGGACCTGTTAATCCCAGATTCATTGATGATTGGATTAAATATGAACCAAATGATACAATCAGGCGTAAAGGTAGTGTTGTGGATGTAAAAGATCCGGAGGAAGGTATCGAGTTATATGAAGATGGAGGTTGGGAACAAATGCAAGATGGCGGTTTCTGGCAAAAGAAATATATTGCAGTTAATGCCTGGACGGATAAAGAGACCCGGAGTTTTAAAGGTTATTCGACATTGATGTTTGGAGGTCTTGATGATTATAGTTTTATCAATACTCAGGATCAGGTTCTGTTAAGGTATGCTGATATTCTGTTGATGCATTCAGAGTTGACTAAAACGACAAAGGGAATTAACATGGTTCGTGAAAGGGTGAAACTACCTCCGGTTAGTGGATATACTCCTGAGATCTTGAAGAATGAGCGACGTTTTGAACTGGCATTTGAAGGATATCGTTATTTTGATTTGTTACGTTGGTACGGAAAAAATGCCGGTGTAGAGATTGATAAAAATCAAAATGGAGTAAAAGTCTTAAATAATAGAGTGGAGACCGTCATTAATTATAATCTGACCAAACGGATTCAGGAAACAGGCGGCTTCTTACAAGTTCCACAATCTGAAATTGATTTGTCAGATGGAGTTTTAACTCAAACACCGGGTTGGACAAGTTCTGATATCACATTATAATTTAAATGCATCCGGGTGATATCACCCGGATGCTATCAGGTTTTTAATTCTCAATTTTCTATATAATCTGTAAATATATTATGAAAAAAATATTCTTCTTGTTTGTTCTCTTTTTTATTTACTCTCTTCATTCTTATTCTCAGGCAAAGAAATGGATTGATTTTAATCAGAATGGGAAAATAGATGTATTTGAGGATCCGGAAGCCTCTATCGATAATCGGGTAAACGATTTGTTGTCTCAAATGACTACAAATGAGAAAATACTGTTGTTAAGGGAGGTCTCTCCGGCAATACCACGTTTGGGAGTTGCAAAGTATGATCATGGAAATGAAGCCTTGCACGGAGTAGTCAGGCCAGGGAAGTTTACTGTGTTTCCGCAGGCAATAGGTTTGGCTGCAACTTGGAATCCGGATCTGATCTATCATGTCTCAACTGCAATTTCAGATGAAGCACGTGCTAAATGGAATGAGTTGGAACAGGGGAAGAAGCAAACAAGTAAATTCAGTGATTTATTGGCGTTTTGGTCTCCAACAGTAAATATGGCACGAGATCCTCGTTGGGGACGAACCCCGGAGACATACGGTGAGGATTGTTATCTGACATCCCGGATTGGAGTTGCATTTGTTAAAGGATTACAAGGTGACGATCCTAGATATTTGAAAGTAGTATCTACTCCGAAACATTTTGCAGGAAACAATGAGGAACATAATCGTTTTGAGTGTAAGATGGAAGTATCGGAGCAGACATTGAGATCTTATTATTTGCCAGCATTTAAGGCTTTGGTTACTGAAGGAAAGGCCGAATCTATTATGAGTGCTTATAATGCAATAAATGGGATACCTTGTACTGCGAATAAATGGTTACTGACAGATGTTCTAAGAAACGAATGGGGATTTAATGGTTATGTAGTTTCAGATTGTGGAGCACCGGGCTTTCTTTATTCAGATCACCATTATGTAGAAACCAGGGAAGAGGCTGCACAGAAAGCTTTAAAAGCCGGATTGGATTTGGAGTGCGGCGGTTATTGTTCGGAATGCTTTATTTTTACCGATTATTTACCAAAGGCATTAGAGCAAGGTCTTGTGACAGAGTCAGAAATCGATAGGGCAGCATTCAGGGTATTAAGGGCTCGTTTTAAATTAGGTATTTTCGATGATCCGGATTTGAATTTATATGCCCAAATATCACCCTCTGTGATAGGATCTGAAAAACATCAGCAATTAGCTTTGGAAACTGCGAGACAATCGATTGTTCTTTTAAAAAACTCGAATGGCCTTTTACCTTTGAATAAAAAGAAAATAAAAAGTATGGCAGTGTTCGGGATAAACGCCGGGGTTGCAGAATTTGGTGATTACAGTGGTACTCCGTTGAATGAACCTGTTTCTCCTCTGCAAGGTATTAAGGATAAAGTGGCAGATGCCCATATTGATATTCGTTATGTACCATGGGTGACAAATCCAATCGAATATGAAACGGTGAATACAGAGTTTTTTTCATTTGAAAAAAACGGGAAAACAGAGAAAGGCCTGACAGTATCTTATTATTCTAATATAGATTTTCAGGGAACGCCAGTGGAATCTACTGATAAATTAATTCAGTTTGATCCTGCGAATCAGCCTCCTAACCCGTTAATACCCAAAGGGCAAATATCGGTTCGTTGGTGCGGAAACCTGAGTGTGCCGGTAACTGGGAAGTATAAGTTAGGTTTAAGTTCAAAGGGAAACACTCGATTTTATTTGAATGAACGACTTCTTCTTGAACAGAATTCAAAAGAAACCGACTCCGGAATTGAGTTGGATTTGACAGCGGGGGATAATTATTCGATAAAATATGAATATGTTTGTGATGCCAATAAGGCTTATACTGCCTTAAAATGGAAATTATTGGAAATATCCGGGACAGAAGCCTTTAAAAAAGAGAAAAGTATAGCAAGAAAGAGTGATGTCGTTATTGCCGTATTAGGCATAAATAAAACGAATGAGAGAGAAGGACGCGACAGAACTTCTTTGGACTTACCTGCTGATCAAATGAAATTCATACAGGAAATTTATAAGGCAAATCCAAAGACGATAGTTGTTCTTGTGGCAGGTAGTTCTATGACCATTAATTGGATTGATCAGCATGTGCCGGCGATCATTGATGCCTGGTATCCGGGTGAACAAGGAGGTGCAGCTATTGCGGATATTCTTTTTGGAGATTATACTCCCTCTGGAAAGTTGCCATTGACTTTCTATGATTCGATAAAGGATTTACCTCCCTTTGATGATTATGAAATATCGAAAGGAAGGACTTATATGTATTTGAAGCAACCTCCACTTTATCCTTTTGGATATGGTCTAAGCTATACAGAGTTTGAAATTGCCAATTTGCAATTGAGTAAAAGTAAAATTCGAAAGGATGAAAATCTGGAAGTATCTGTTGATATTAAGAATATAGGAAAGAGGGCGGGAGCAGAAGTTGTCCAGCTTTATATACATGATATGACATCAAATACTCAAATGCCATTAAAACAGTTGAAAAGGTTTGAACGTGTTTCATTGGAAAAGAATGAGAAAAAGACAATTTATTTTACTTTGACGCGGGAAGATTTATCTCATTGGAATCAAAATAACGAATTTGTATTAAATATAGGATCTTTTGAGCTGATAGTAGGAAACTCTTCGGCTGATGATCGTATTAAAACTAAATTTGAAGTTTTGGCGCAGGAAGATAAATAAGAATGCTCTGAAATACTATCTTTGTAAGGATTAACTGGTTAGTTTTTTTAGTTACACCTTATAACAATATGTAAGTATGAAGAAAATTCTTTTTATTGTGTTTTTCTGTTTAGCCTTTCTCAATTCTGGCTTTTTGATTGCTCAAAACCGTTGGTCGATCAACCCCGACGGCAGTATCTCATGGGAAATAAAAGACCGTATTCCTCATTATGACCATATTGAAATGAGTGGTTTGAAGGTTTCTACCGTACTTCGTTACGGGGTGAATGCAGATGGCTCATTCGAGTTGAATAAGAGTTTGATCTGGCCGATGCTGCGGACTTTGCCGAATAATACGCATGCCAGTTTGATGCGTCGTTTTGCCTGGAACGCTTCGGATATGGTCTCTGTAAACGGGCAATCGCTGTCCGGGGAAAAAGTGAATAAAATTACGCTGGATGGTAAAATGACTGTTGAAAGTACAGTGGAGTTGTCGCGTAATGCAAAGGCAAAGCTGACGCGTGTGATCTTTCCGGCCGTGACAAATCCAGCGGTATATGAAAAATATATCTTACGAAATACGGGAGAAACTCCTCTCGTGGTAGAAGTCCCCGAATCGCGTGCTGTAACGAATACGGAGGCAACAAAAGGTGTAGACGGAAGCTATAAATTAGTTTCGGAAATCATAGGAGGGACAACCAGGCAACTCCAACCCAAGGAGGAATTGGTATTTTATGCCGCTATTACCGGATATAAAAATGGAGAAACGGAGTTGAAACCGGATATTGAAAAAGAACTTCAGGCACGTAAAGACCTTATTGCCGGTTTTTGGGATAACCTGATCCTGGAGACACCGGACCCTGTTGTCAATACAATGTTTGCTTTCGCTAAGATACGTGGAGCAGAAAGTATTTACGATACGAAAGGCGGATTCATGCACGGACCGGGTGGAGAGTCCTATTATGCTGCTATCTGGGCGAATGACCAGGCTGAATATATCAATCCTTTCTTCCCTTATATGGGATATAAAGTAGGGAATGGTTCAGCCTTTAATTCATTTAAACACTTTGCCCGTTTCATGAATCCGGAGTATAAGAAAATACCGAGTTCGATCATCGCGGAAGGCATAGACGTTTGGGGAGGAGCCGGCGACCGTGGAGATGCTGCGATGGTTGCTTACGGGGCTTCCCGTTATGCTTTGGCGAGAGGAGATAAGGCAGAAGCCGAAGAGTTGTGGCCCCTTATCGAATGGTGTCTGGAATATTGTCGTCGAAATCTGAATGAGCAAGGCGTGGTCGCCTCTGATTCGGATGAACTGGAAGGGCGTTTCCCTGCCGGAAAAGCCAATCTTTGCACCTCTTCATTGTATTATGATGCTTTATGTTCTGCCGTATATTTGGGAAAAGACTTGCAAAAGCCATTTTCCGTTTTGGCTGATTACGGAAAGCAGGCAAAAGATCTTCGTAAAAATATGGAAGACTATTTCGGTGCTAAAGTCGAAGGATTCGATACTTATCAATATTATGAAGGAAATGATATTCTTCGTTCATGGATTTGTATTCCTTTGACTGTCGGGATCTTTGATCGTAAAGAAGGTACGATTAACGCTCTTTTCTCTCCCCGTCTGTGGACTGAAAACGGCTTGTTGACCCAAGCGGGAAGCGAGACTTTCTGGGATCGTTCAACCCTTTACGCTTTGAGGGGAGTATATGCCTGCGGAGCAACGGAAAAAGCAACGGAATACTTAAAGTTCTATTCTAACCGTCGCCTGCTGGGAGATCATGTCCCTTATGCCATCGAAGCATGGCCGGAAGGAAGCCAACGCCATCTTTCTGCGGAAAGCGGTTTATATTGCCGCATCGTTACGGAAGGAATGTTCGGCATTCGTCCGACAGGATTGAAATCTTTCACCTTTACTCCGCGTTTACCGGCAGAGTGGGATAAGATGAGCTTGCGTAAAATAAAAGCATTCAATGCAACATTCGATATTGAAGTGATCCGTGAGAATGGAAAGCCGGTTGTTACTGTCAAATCAGAAGGGAAAACACTGCTTCATAAGGCTATAAAAGAAGGAGAAGTCATTTCTGTGAAACTGGACTGATTATTAATTTATTACAGTTTCCTCGTAGTTCTGTGCTTAGGAAACTGGAGTTCCCTCCTGAAGAAACTGGAGTTTCCTGCGCGGGGAACTGTAATTTCCTCCCGAGGAAACTCTGGTTTCCTAAGGAGGAAATTGTATTTTATTCCCTGTTCGACCCATTACGGAATTACACATCGGTTACATAACTACCCTGTCGGTAGCGGCCATCCTAAGAGAACGCAGCGCGTTCTATGAATGGCATCAGTGGGTGAGAGCGTGAAGCGAAGGGGAAAGACGGAGTGTCCGGAGGCTGTGTTGTTTGAGCGAAGCCGGTGCCCCCTTGACTTTTTGCTTACTTTTCTATCAAGAGAAAAGTAAAATCTCCTACCTGTTGATAACTTTTTTGTACTTTTCTCTTATATTTCTTGGAAGGTAATTTGATAAATGTTTAATTTTACCCACAAATAGAGTAAAGTGCCAGTTGCCAACGAAGTACGGTGCTTTTGTTTAAGGGAAAGTTTAACATGTAAGACATAAAATGGAAGAGAAAGAGAACAGCTATCATGTACCGGTGATGCTCGATGAAAGCGTGAAAGGTCTGAATATTCAAGAAGGGGGCATCTATGTTGATGTGACTTTCGGAGGAGGAGGACATTCGCGTGAAATCCTGAAACGGATGGATAGCGATAGCGAACTTTACGGATTTGACCAGGATGCCGACGCCGAACATAATATTCCTGATGATCCCCGTTTTGTGTTTGTCCGAAGTAATTTTCGTTATTTATATAATTTTATGCGCTATCATGGCGTGAATGGTGAAGTCGACGGACTGTTAGCCGACCTGGGGGTCTCCTCTCATCATTTCGATGATAAAGACCGCGGATTCTCTTTTCGTTTCGACGGGGCATTGGATATGCGCATGAACACCCGTGCCGGTCAGACGGCTGCCGATATCGTCAACACCTATACGGAAGAAGCGCTGGCAGATGTTTTTTACCTGTACGGCGAACTGAAAGTGGCCCGCAGGTTGGCTTCGTTGATCGTCAGAGCGCGTGAAAACAAGAAAATAGAAACGATCGGTGACTTCCTGGAGTTGGTTAAGCCCTTCACTGGAAAAGACAAAGAGAAAAAGTTCTTGGCACAGGCATTCCAGGCACTTCGCATCGAAGTGAACGACGAAATGCGTGCCTTGAAAGAAATGCTGCAACAAACCCTGCAGGTATTAAAGCCCGGCGGACGTTTGGTTGTAATCACTTACCATTCACTGGAAGACAGGCTGGTAAAGAATTTCCTGAAAACAGGAAACTTTGAAGGAAAAAGCGAGCAAGACTTTTTCGGAAATGTACAAACGCCATTTCGTATGGTAAACAATAAAGTGATTGTGCCTTCCGACGAGGAGATTGAAAGAAACCCCCGTTCGAGAAGTGCCAAATTGAGAATTGCAGAGAAAAAGTAGACAGGTGCAGTTGCTGGTCGACTGTCAACTAATATAGGGGTTATGGAGGAAAAACAACAACGTAAAAAGTCGAAGAAAAAAGAGAAACGTCTTTCTCTTTTGTATGTGCTGGGCGGTGGTATCCTGAATGAGGATTTTATCGTTAAACACACACGGATGATCGTGCTTGTTGTGATAATGATATTCTTCTTTATCGGAAACCGCTACACCTGCATGCAAAAACTACGTGAGATCGACCGCCTGCAACAACGTCTGCGCGACATACGTTTTGAGGCATTGTCCATCTCATCGGAACTGACGGGTAACAGCCGCCAGTCGCAAGTTGAATTATTGATTGAAGAACAAGGTATTGAACTGGAAGGAGCCAAAACTCCGCCGTATGAATTATACAAATAAATATGGCTGAAGAGATCGAACCAATAGAAACTGCCCCGAAGAGTAACCGTATATTATTCTGTTACTTTATTGTCGTGCTGTTGTTGGGGCTTATAGCGGTTGGAATATTGCTACGCACGTTTGATACAGCTTTCGTGGAAAAGGAGAAATGGGAAAAAGTGGCAGAAAGCCAGAAACGCCCGAACCGTCTGATATTGCCCGGACGCGGAAACATCTATTCTTCCGATGGAAAGCTGATGGCTACCAGTGTGCCTCGTTACTATACCTATATAGACTTCCGGGCCGATGGATTTTCTGTCGATACGTTCTTGAGTTCGAAGGTGAACGGAGTCGATTCTTTGTCGGTCTATTTATCCCGGAAATTCAAAAACCGGACACCGGCCGGATATAAGGCCCATCTGCTTCGCGGACTGAAAAGTAAAAGCCGCCAGTATCCCGTCTATGAAGGCCGTGCTTCTTATACCGACCTGAAAGAGATGAAGAAATATCCGTTCCTTCGTTTAAGCCGGTACAAAAGCGGATTCTATACCAAGGAAATGGTGCAGCGTCAGAAGCCGTTCGGTACACTGGCTTCCCGTACGATCGGAGATATCTACGGTGAAATTGAAGCCGGAGGTATGACCAAGGGAAAGAATGGTCTGGAGTTGCAATACGATTCGTTGCTCCGGGGCGAAGCCGGTTTGAGTTCGGTACGTCGTGTAGGCGGCGGTTGGACGAATGTCGTTGAGGTGGAGCCGGTGGACGGAATGGATATCCGTACGACGATAGATATCAATATCCAGGATATAACCGAGAAGTCATTGGTCGATATGCTGAAGAAGATCGATGCCGAATCGGGAACAGCTGTAGTGATGGAAGTTTCCACAGGCGAGATAAAGGCAATAACCAATATGGGGCGTATCCGTGAAGGTGCTTATGCCGAAACGAAAAACCATGCTGTGGCTGATGAGATAGAGCCGGGCTCTACCTTCAAGGTCGCTTCTATGATGGTGGCGTTGGAAGACGGCGTCTGTCAGCCGAGCGATACGGTGGATGTCGGCAAAGGTATTTATATGTATAAAGGAGCCCGCATGACCGACCATAATATGAACAAAGGCGGTTACGGTCGTATCTCGGCAGAACAGGCGATCTGGTATTCATCGAATATCGGTGTTGCCAAGATCATTCTGAAAGGATACGAAAAGAACCCTACTAAATATGTGGAGGGCCTGTATAAATTAGGTCTGACCATCCCGCTGAACCTGGAAATACCGGGAGCCGGACGTGCCAAGATACGTATGCCGAATGATACCACTTTATATTGGTCGAAGACTACGTTGCCCTGGATGTCGTTCGGATACGAAACGCAGATACCTCCGATCTATACGCTGACATTCTTCAATGCCATAGCGAACGGCGGTAAGATGGTGCGCCCGATGTTTACCAAAGAGATCATGCACAACGGCAAGACCGTGCAGAGTTTCTCGACGGAAGTTCTGAAATCGTCGATCTGTTCCGACAATACACTGGCTATTATCAAGGATATGTTGTTGGGTGTGGTTGAGCAGGGAACAGGTAAAGCCGTGCATTCGGATATTATCCGTATCGCAGGAAAGACAGGTACGGCACAGATCGCATCCGGCGGTGTTTACCGTACGAGCGGTCACCAGGTTGCTTTTTGCGGATATTTCCCGGCCGATGAACCGAAGTATTCCTGTATCGTTGTGATCCGCCGTCCGCGTATCGGTTATCCTTCAGGGGGTACGATGTCCGGAGGCGTAGTGAAGGCCATTGCCGAGAAAGTCTATGCCAGCCATATGTCGTTCGACGTGCGCGATATGGAACGCGATTCATTGGCGGTTATGCTACCGGCGGCAAAGAACGGTAATCTGGATGCGTTGGAAAATGTATTGGGTAAGCTCGATGTCAGTGCAAACACGGATAGCCTGGAAACAAAATGGGTGACCTCTAAGCGGGAAGAAGGAGATGAAGAACTTCATCTGCGTGATCTGACGATCCGTGAAGGACTGGTTCCGAATGTGATCGGCATGGGAGCGAAAGATGCTGTCTACTTGCTTGAAAGTGCAGGTTTACGAGTGGTATTGGATGGAATGGGACGAGTTTCCTCCCAGTCGATGGGACCGGGAACGCGGATTGCCAAAGGACAGTCCATCCGCTTAACATTAAAATAATAGAAGGACAGGTTTTCTGACCTGTCTGCAAACAGATAGAATATGGAACTGAAGAAATTGATTCATACGTTGGATGTACTGGAAACAGTGGGTGCTGATGATGTAAAAATCACAGGTATCCAGTCCGACTCCCGTAAGGTGGAAAACGGCTTTTTATTCGTAGCGGTCAGAGGCACGGCAGTCGACGGACATGCCTATATCGACGGAGCTATTGCCAAAGGAGCCGTAGCGGTCATCTGCGAGGAAATTCCATCCCTTTCGGAAGAAAGGAAAGTTTCATTCGGGAGAAACATTTGTTTTATCCGGGTGAAAGATTCGGCGGACGCATTAGGTAAGGTCGTCTCGACCTGGTATGGCAATCCTTCGGACAAACTGACGCTGGTAGGTGTTACCGGAACGAACGGTAAGACGACGATCGCGACTTTATTGTATGAAATGTTCCGTAAGATGGGGCATAAGGTAGGACTGCTTTCAACCGTATGCAATTATATCGACGGCGAAGCGATCCCGACCGATCATACGACGCCCGACCCGATCACCCTCCACGGCCTGATGGCACGCATGGTAGAAGCCGGATGCGAATATGCCTTTATGGAAGTTAGTTCCCATTCGATCGACCAGAAACGTATCAGTGGCCTGTCGTTCGACGGTGGTATTTTTACCAACCTGACACGCGACCATCTGGATTATCATAAAACGGTAGAGAATTATCTGAAGGCAAAGAAGAAATTCTTCGACGACCTGCCTGCCGATGCTTTTGCGTTGACTAACGCAGACGATAAATCAGGTCTGGTCATGCTCCAGAACACGGCGGCCAGGAAACTGACCTATTCGCTCCGTACCTTGGCAGACTTCAAAGGAAAGATTCTCGAATCTCATTTTGAAGGAACCGAAATGGTTATCAACGGACGTGACGTGATCGTGCATTTCGTAGGCCGTTTCAATGCTTACAACCTGTTGGCTGTGTACGGTGCTGCTGTTTCTTTAGGGAAGGACCCGGAGGAAACGCTGATCGTCCTGAGTACGTTGCATTCGGTCTCCGGTCGTTTTGAAACGATACAATCTCCGTTCGGTTATACGGCGATTGTCGATTATGCCCATACACCTGATGCCTTGACAAATGTACTGAATGGTATCCAGGAAGTGCTCGATGGCAGAGGCCGCATCATCACCGTGGTGGGGGCGGGTGGCAACCGTGACAAAGGCAAACGTCCGCTGATGGCGAAAGAAGCTGCCAAACTGAGTGACCAGGTGATCCTGACCTCTGATAATCCTCGTTTTGAAGAACCTGACAAGATCATTCGGGATATGGTGGCCGGACTGAGTAAGGCGGATATGGAACGTACGCTTTGCATCACTGACCGTATGCAAGCGATCAAGACAGCGACTATGCTGGCAAAGAAAGGCGATGTGATCCTCGTGGCCGGTAAAGGACATGAAGATTATCAGGACGTGAAAGGTGTAAAACACCATTTTGACGACCGGGAAGTAATAAGAAATATATTTAATAGTTGACAGTTGACAGATGACAATTGACAGTTAAATGTACATCACAAATAACTGTCAACTGTCACTTGTCACTTGTCAACTGAAAACAAAGTTTTTATGTTGTATTATCTTTTTAATTATCTGGATCAATTCGACTTACCTGGAGCGGGTATGTTTAAATATGTATCATTCCGTTCCGGATTGGCGTTGATTCTCTCTTTGTTCATCTCGACAGCCATCGGTCGCCGTATTATCGACCGCTTGCAGATGTTGCAGATCGGCGAGACGGTACGTAATCTCGGACTGGAAGGACAGATGAGCAAGAAAGGCACTCCGACGATGGGTGGAATCATTATCATCATTGCGATTCTGATTCCGACCTTGCTTTGTGCGAAACTGAATAACATCTATGTGATCCTGATGATGGTTACCACCGTTTGGCTGGGTGCCCTGGGCTTTGCCGACGATTACATTAAAGTATTCCGTAAGAACAAAGAAGGAATGCACGGTAAATTCAAGATCGTAGGTCAGGTCGGCCTGGGGCTGATTGTCGGGCTGGTGTTGTTTATGAGTCCTGATGTCGTGATCAAAGAGAATATGGAAGTGCGTCACGATAACGTAATCGAGGAAGTTCATTATCATACGGTAGAAACCAAATCGACCAAGACGACCATTCCATTTATGAAGAATAACAATTTCGATTATGCCCAACTGGTTAGCTGGGCAGGCGATTATAAAGAAGAAGCGGCTTGGCTGGTATTCGTTTTGATGACCATATTCGTAGTGACGGCCGTTTCCAACGGTGCAAACCTTACCGACGGGCTGGACGGACTGGCGGCAGGAAGTTCCGCTATTATCGGGGTTGCATTGGGGATATTGGCCTATATGTCTGCCCACTTCGAATTTGCTTCCTTCCTGAATATCATGTTTATCCCCGGTGCAGAGGAACTGGTTGTTTTTGCTGCTGCCTTTATCGGGGCGACAGTCGGTTTCCTTTGGTATAATTCATACCCGGCACAGGTATTTATGGGAGATACGGGTAGTTTGACGTTGGGAGGTATTATTGCTGTGTTCGCTATAATTATACGTAAAGAGTTGCTAATACCGATTCTTTGTGGTATTTTTCTCGCTGAAAGTATTTCGGTTATGGTACAGGTTGCCTACTTCAAATATACAAAAAAGAAGTATGGTGAAGGGCGTCGTATATTTAAGATGACACCGTTGCACCATCATTTCCAGAAGGCGGGAAACGCAGGAATACAAGCGTTGCTGCAAAAACCGTTCAACGTGGTGCCCGAATCGAAGATCGTGGTACGTTTCTGGTTGATCGGTATTATTCTGGCGGTTATTACGATTGTGACATTGAAGATGAGATGAATTCAGTTGACAAGTGACAGATGACAGTTGACAGATAGGTTAGCGACTGATACCTGTCAACTGTCACTTGTCAACTGTCAACTAAAAAATAAAGTTTTTTATGAAGCGGATTGTTGTATTAGGGGGAGGAGAAAGCGGTGCAGGTGCAGCCGTGTTGGCGAAGGCAAAAGGATTTGACGTGTTCGTTTCCGACTTTTCGTCTATCAAACCCAAGTATAAGGATATGCTCGACGCCCACGGGATCCGTTGGGAAGAAGGACAGCATACCGAAGCCGACATTCTGAATGCCGACGAGATCATCAAAAGCCCCGGAATACCCGACAAGGCTCCGATGATCCAGAAACTGAAAGCGCAGGGGACGCATATCGTCTCCGAAATCGAATTTGCCGGGCGATACACCGATTCGAAGATGATCTGTATCACCGGAAGTAATGGTAAGACAACGACTACCATGCTTACATACCACGTCCTGAAAGAAGCCGGAGTGGATGTCGGCCTGGCCGGAAACGTAGGGAACAGCCTGGCATTACAGGTTGCCGAAGACCCGCACGCGGTCTACGTGATCGAACTGAGCAGTTTTCAGTTGGACAACATGTACGACTTCAAAGCGGATATCGCTATCTTGTTGAATATAACGCCCGATCATCTGGACCGTTATAACTACGAGATGCAGAATTATGTGAACGCCAAGTTCCGCATAATCCAGAACCAAACGTCGGAAGATGCGTTCATCTTTTGGAACGACGACCCGATCATTGCCCGTGAGATCGCTAAACGCCATCCTGCGGCAACTCTTTACCCATTCGCCGAAACGCATGAAGACGGCGTGAAGGGATATACGGATAATAAGCAAATAGTAATTGAAACCTCAAACGGAACATTTACAATGGATCAGGACTTATTGGCATTAACGGGTACACATAACCTGTACAATTCGCTGGCATCGGGCATCGCATCCAAAGTGGTCGATATCCACGATGAAAATATACGGGCTTCACTGAGTGACTTTACCGGGGTGGAACACCGCCTGGAGAAAGTGGCCCGTGTACGCGGAGTAGATTATATCAACGACTCGAAAGCGACGAACGTGAACTCTTGCTGGTATGCCTTGCAAAGTATGACGACCAAACTGGTGCTGATACTGGGCGGAACGGACAAGGGTAACGACTACTCCGAGATTGAAGAACTTGTAAAACAAAAAGTACGTGCCTTGATCTTCCTGGGTGTCGACAATAACAAACTGCATACTTTCTTCGACGGAAAGGTGGCGCAGATTGAAGATGCCCGCTCGATGGAAGAAGCGGTAAACAAGGCGTATAAACTGGCAGAAAAGGGAGACACCGTGTTGTTATCGCCCTGCTGCGCCAGCTTCGACCTCTTCAAGAGTTATGAAGACCGCGGTGATCAGTTTAAGGCTTGCGTACGTAATTTGTAAAATAAATTAAAATGGATCTGGCAAGTAAATTATTTAAGGGCGACCGGGTGATATGGATCATCTTTATGTTCCTGTGTCTGATTTCGGTGATTGAGGTGTTCAGTGCCACGAGTACGATCGCCTACAAGAACGCGAATCATTGGGCGCCGATCGTCCGGCATGCCACTTTCCTGTTGGGAGGATTTGTGCTTGTCTTGTTGCTGCACAATGTCCCGTGCCGGTTCTTTCCGGCGTTTATTTTGTTGCTTCCCGTATCGGTGCTGATGTTGATCGTCACGCCTTTTGTGGGGATCAATGCCAATGATGCGCACCGTTGGCTGGAGATATTCGGGATACAGTTTCAGCCTTCCGAGTTTGCGAAGTTGGCATCTATTGTGTTCATCGCCTTCCTGCTCAGCAAACGGAGCAGGTTTACCGACGACCAGATATTCAAGTATATCCTGATTGGGGTGGGAACGACTTGCGTGCTGATTCTTCCGGAAAACTTTTCGACGGCTTTCATGTTATTCGGGGTGTGTTTCCTGATGATGTTTATCGGGCAGTTGCCGTTGTTGAAGCTGGGTAAACTGGCGGGTGTCCTGATATTGGCACTTATCCTGTTTATCGTGTTGTTGCGGTTTACACCGACAGGAGTCACCCAATATTTGCCCGATCGTTTTGCTACGTGGCAGGGGCGTCTGGAACGTTTCTTCGACGGGCACGAATCGGATACGGATGAAAATGGTGTATATAAGATAACCGATGATAATTACCAGGTCTCCCATGCAAAGATCGCAATTGCACACGGAGGATTGTTCGGACAGTTGCCTGGTCACGGTCAGCAGAGGGATTTCCTTCCGCAGGCCTATTCCGACTTTATTTATGCGATCATTATAGAAGAGTTGGGGGTAGTCGGAGGCGTATTCGTGCTGATGCTATATATCATGCTGCTGGTACGAGTCGGGATGATCGCCAGGAAATGCGATAAAGCCTTTCCGAAATACCTTGTGCTGGGATGCGGCTTGTTGGTCGTGGTGCAGGCTCTTGCCAATATGGCGGTGGCAGTCAACCTGATACCGGTAACCGGACAGCCGATGCCGTTGGTTAGCCGTGGTGGTACCTCTACGGTGATATCCTGTATTTATTTCGGGATCATCCTGAGTGTAAGCCGTTTCGGAGCTAATATGGGTAATGAAGAAGATGAGCTTCCGGAAGAGGAAACCGAAGGTGTCGGTGCACCCCCGGCCATCACGGAAGAAGAAATATCCAACTGGGTGCCTGATACGCAACCCGCAACAGAGGAAGAAGTAACAGAAACAAAATAGAAAATGAAACAGTACCGTATAATAATAAGCGGCGGTGGGACCGGAGGTCATATCTTCCCGGCTATCTCCATCGCCAATACCATCAGGAAACGTTTTCCTGATGCGGAAATCTTATTTGTAGGTGCGGAAGACCGGATGGAAATGGAAAAGGTTCCGGCCGCCGGCTATCAGATAGTAGGTTTACCGGTGAGCGGTTTCGACCGTGCTCACCTGTTCAATAATATAAAGGTGCTTAACCGTCTGCGTAAAAGTCTCGGAATGGCGAAGAAGACGATCCGTGAGTTCCGTCCCGATATTGCAGTAGGCGTAGGAGGTTATGCCAGTGGTCCGACTCTGTGGATGGCGGCTTCGCAAGGTATTCCGACGCTGATTCAAGAGCAGAATTCCTATGCGGGGGTGACGAATAAGTTGCTTGCAAAGAAAGCATCGAAAATATGTGTCGCTTACGATGGAATGGAGAAGTTTTTCCCTGCAGAAAAAATTGTGGTAACCGGAAATCCTGTCCGTCAGGATCTGGAGGAAGCACTCGATAAGAAGGAAGAGGCTTTGTCCTTTTTCGGACTGTCGCCAGAGAAGAGAACGATCCTGGTGGTAGGAGGCAGCCTGGGGGCACGGACGATCAACCGGAGTATCCAGGGCGACCTTGACAAACTGTTCGCTTCCGATGTACAGGTGATCTGGCAGACCGGACGTTATTATTACAACGAAGCCACCAAGCATCTGAAAGCCTATCGTGGTATGCCGGTCTGGTGTTCCGACTTTATCACCCGTATGGATTATGCCTATTCGGCCGCCGACCTGATCATATCCCGTGCCGGTGCAAGTTCGATTTCCGAACTTTGCCTGTTGAAGAAACCGGTTATTCTGGTTCCTTCTCCCAACGTGGCGGAAGATCATCAGACAAAAAATGCGCTTGCTTTGGTAAACAAAGACGCGGCGATCATGGTTGCTGATAAAGATGCGGAGCAGGAATTGGTCACGAAAGCGCTCGAAGTCGTTCACGACGACGAACGGCTGGCGTTGATGAGCCGTAATATAGAAAAGTTGGCCCATCATCACAGTGCGGACCAGATTGTCGATGAGATTATTAAAATAATAGAACAGAAAACGATATGAATATAAATACGATAACGGCCGTTTATTTTGTCGGAGCCGGAGGAATCGGGATGAGTGCCTTGATCCGCTACTTCCTTTCAAAAGGAAAGCAAGTAGCCGGATACGATAAAACACCCTCCGACCTGACCGCTCAGCTAAACCGCGAAGGAGCCGTTATTCATTACGAAGATAATGTTTCCCTGATACCGGATACCTTCAGGGATCCGGCTCGAACATTGGTAGTCTACACCCCGGCCGTTCCCGAATCGCATACTGAACTAAGCTATTTCCGTCAGAACGGCTTTGAAGTTATGAAGCGTGCCCGTGTCTTAGGTGAAATAACCAACTGCTCACGCGGTCTTTGTATTGCCGGGACGCACGGAAAGACAACGACTTCTTCCATGCTTGCCCACCTGCTGAAACAATCGCATGTAGATTGTAATGCTTTCCTGGGCGGTATCCTGAAGAACTATGACAGTAACCTGATGCTCTCCGATAAAAGTGACCTGACCGTCATCGAAGCCGATGAGTTCGACCGTTCTTTCCATTGGCTGACCCCTTATATGGCAGTGATCACCGCTGCCGACCCGGATCACTTGGATATTTATGGTACGGCAGAAGCCTATCGTGAAAGCTTTGAGCATTTTACCTCACTGATTCGTCCTGACGGCTGTCTGGTTATGAAGAAAGGTATCAATGTGACACCCCGCTTGAAAGAAGGTGTTAAGCTCTTCACCTACACTGGAGCTGAAGAAGATAACGGTCATCTGTCAAGTGTCAAGTGTCAAGTGTCAACTGAAAAAGCTGATTTCCATGCTGAAAACATCCGTATCGGTAATGGTGAGATTTGGTTCGATTTCGTAGGCCCTGATATCCGTATTGCCGATATCCAGTTGGGTGTTCCTGTAAAAGTAAACATAGAGAATGGTGTTGCTGCCATCGCTTTGGCATGGATGAACGGCGTAACACCCGAAGAAATAAGAAGAGGTATGGCTTCTTTCGGAGGTCCGAAACGCCGTTTTGATTTCCACCTGAAGAAAGATAATATTGTCCTGATCGATGATTATGCCCACCATCCCGCCGAACTGGCTGCCAGCATCCAATCCGTTAAGGAACTCTATGCCGGACGCAAAGTGACGGGCATTTTTCAGCCGCACCTGTACACTCGTACACGCGACTTTGCACCTGACTTTGCCGCCAGCCTGTCGCTGTTGGACGAACTGATCCTGCTGGATATTTATCCTGCGCGGGAAGAACCTATTCCGGGGGTCACTTCGGAAATCATATTCGATGCTGTTACTATTCCTTCCAGGAAGCTGATCCGCAAAAGCGAACTGCTCGACCTGGTAGCGAAAGAGGCGGATACGTTTGAAGTTGTATTGATGGTCGGCGCCGGTGATATCGACCGGTTGATCGAACCTGTAAAACAAATATTGGATAAGAAATTGTGATTCGTATAGTTTCCATAGTAGTAGCTACACTGTTGTTTTGTTACATCGTGTTTGTTTCCTTTTTCTTCCGGGATATGAGGCAGGACAAGGTGTGCCAGGATCTCCAGGTCGTGGTGAAAGACAGTCTTGACAAACATTTCGTAAGCGAAAGCGACCTGGTGTCGATCCTTAAAAAGGCCGATCTGAACCCGATCAAAAAGCCTATGGATGCGATCAATACCGACAAGATAGAAACAGAACTGAAAAAGAACGAGATGATCGCCCGTGTCGAAGCATATAAAACACCTTCCGGGATCATTAAGCTTGAAGTTGAGCAGAAAATTCCTATCTTGCGTGTGATAAGCTCCAGAGGGAACTTCTACGTGGATAATCTCGGCACTACGATGCCGGTCAGTTTCCGTTATGTTGCCGACGTTCCTTTAGTAAGCGGATATGTCGAAAAAGAGCTGGCGATAACCGACTTATACAAATTTGCATTATTTTTGCAGGAGAATGAGTTTTGGAATAATCAGATAGAACAGATTTATGTTCATCCTGATAACGAAGTGGAGCTGATTCCCCGGGTGGGTAACCATCGTATTGTACTGGGTTCTTTCGACAACTTTGAAGAAAAGCTGGATAACCTACGGCTCTTCTATGATAAAGTCGTTCCGAAAACGGGTTGGGAGAAATACAGTATACTGAATTTAAAATACAAAGATCAGATTGTTTGTACTAAAAGATAGATAATATGGCATACACAGACTTTATAGCAGCCATCGACCTTGGCTCTTCTCACATGGTCGGTATGGTAGGAACGAAGAGCCCGACGGGCGCTCTCTCGATTATTGCCTACGAAGTTGAGAACTCCGCTACCTGTATACGAAGAGGATGTGTATATAATGTGGAAGAAACGGCGAATAAGATCAAACGGCTTATCCTGAAGCTCGAGAATAAACTGAACGGCGCGAAGGTCGGTAAGGTTTATGTCGGTATCGGCGGTCAGTCGTTGCGTTCGATCGACCACACGGTTCCCCGTATCCTGGGCACAGACGGAGTAGTGACGGAGGAAATTATCAAGGGGCTGTATGAGGAATGCTGCAATTACCACCCGGACATGCTGGATGTGCTGGCTGCGGTTTCGCCTACCTATGTTTTAGACGACAAACCTGAACCCAATCCGGTAGGTATTCCCTGTACCCGGATTGAAGCACGTTATAAGTTGATTGTCGGACGGCCTTCGTTGAAGCGTTACGTGGTCAACAGTATTGCCGACCGTGCTAAAATAGAAATTGCCGATATCGTTGTCTCTCCGCTGGCTTTGGCCGATGTAGTGCTGACCGACAACGAGAAAGATCTGGGGTGTGCCCTGATCGGTTTCGGTGCCGGAGTGACAACACTGACGGTTTATAAAGGCGGCCAGCTGGTTAACCTTTCCGTCATTCCTTTCGGAGGAAACCTGATCACCCGCGATATTACCAGTCTCCATCTGGTGGAAGCTGAAGCCGAACGTGTGAAGCTGACCTATGGGAGTGCACTGATGGAAAAAGACAACGACCTGAGTATTCAGGTGAGTTCCGCCGACGGTATGGGACTGCGTGAGGTTAAACTGGCTGATCTCAATAATGTGATCGAAGCCCGTATGAAAGAGATACTCGAAAATGTATATGCCCGTCTTGAAGCGACCGGCCTGATGAATTCGCTGGGTGCAGGTATCATTATTACCGGTGGCGGTGCCGCCCTGAAGAACCTGCCTGAAGTGATTCGTGAACGCTTGAAAATGGATGTACGCTATTCTGCCGTACGCAAAGGCATCGTGGAAAGTGGCGAGATGATCGCCAACAATCCTGAATATGCTGTCGCTGTCGGCCTGTTGGCAAGGGGAACAGAAAACTGTGCCCTTTATATTCCTCCCAAAGTTGAACCGATACCGGAGAAGAAGGAAGAAGAGCCCGTTGTGGAAGAACCCAAGAGAGCTCCCGAACCTCCCAAGAAGAAACCGGAGAAGAAGAAAGGCCCCGGCCTGTTCGGACGCCTGACCAAGGGAATAGATACGTTTGGCAAGAGCCTGTTTGACGACGAAGACGATATAAAGTAAATCAGCGAATGGATTAAAACCGGAAGACAATGGACGACACAATATTAAGTTTCAATTATCCGACAGATACTCCTAAGATCATCAAAGTAATTGGTGTAGGAGGCGGTGGTGGTAACGCTGTTACCCACATGTACAAAGAAGGTATACATGATGTTACATTCGTTCTGTGTAACACAGACAACCAGGCGCTGAACCGTTCGGACGTGCCGGTCAAAGTGCCGCTGGGCCGTAATATCACCCAGGGACTGGGAGCCGGTAACAAGCCTGAACGTGCCATGATGGCAGCTGAGGAAAGTATGGAAGATATCCGTAAGATGTTGAGCGATGGAACCAAAATGGTCTTTATCACTGCCGGAATGGGTGGTGGTACGGGGACGGGCGCTGCTCCGGTTATTGCCCGCATCGCCAAGGATATGGGAATACTGACCGTTGGTATCGTAACCATACCTTTCGTTTTTGAAGGCGAACGCAAGATTATCCAGGCCCTGAACGGGGTGGAGGAGATTAGTAAGAATGTGGATGCCCTGCTGGTGATCAACAACGAACGCCTGCGTGCTATCTATTCCGACCTGACTATGACGAATGCGTTCGGAAAGGCGGATGATACCCTGACGATTGCCGCCAAGAGCATTGCTGAGATTATCACCCTTCCGGGTATTATCAACCTTGACTTTGCCGATGTCAACACCACCATGAAAGACGGTGGCGTAGCATTGATGAGTAACGGTTTCGGTGAGGGAGAAGGCCGTGTGCGCCAGGCGATTGAAGACGCGTTGAACTCTCCGTTGCTTAACAATAACGATGTATTCAATGCCAAGAAGATATTATTCAACGTATCATTCGGCGAAGAAGCCGAGTTGCGTATGGAAGAAATGAACGATGTGCATGACTTCATGTCACGCTTCGGACGCGATATCGAGGTGATATGGGGTACGGCAATCGACAATACACTCGGAACACGGGTGAAAATGACGATCCTTGCAACCGGGTTCGGTATGGAAGATATTCCGCAGATCGCAGAGAAACGTCAGATCGAACAGGGCCGTATGACCGAAGAAGAACTTCGCTTGGAGGAAGAACGGTTGAACAAGGAACGTGCCGAAAAAGACCTGATCGACAAATATTACGGTGCTTCCGGCCAGCGTATGCGCCGTGTGGCAGCCCGTGCCAAGGCTGTTGTATTAACGCAGGATGAACTGGACGATGACGCATTGATCGCCCTGATCGAAGATAATCCTACTTATAACCGTGATCCGAAAGTGATCGCTCGTGCCCGTTCTAAAGTGCAGGGTGGAGATATTCCGGTATCATCGGCAACCGTAACGGCTCCGTCGGCTCCGCGTCCGGAAGGAAAGAAGCCGGATACAGGAGGTAAGCAGGTGATAAGTTTCCGATAATTTTTAATAAGAAATTAAGATATGGATTTGTTTGAAAGAGTCAGCGAAGACATTAAAAACGCAATGAAGGCAAAAGATAAAGTAGCCCTCGAAACACTGAGAAATGTAAAAAAAGTCTTTCTGGAAGCTAAAACAGCTCCGGGAGCAAACGATACCCTGTCAGATGCCGATGCGACTAAGATGATCCAGAAGCTGGTAAAACAGGGCAAGGATTCAGCAGAAATCTATGCCCAGCAAGGTCGTGCAGACTTGGCGGAGGCTGAACTGGCACAGGTTAAAGTGCTTGAAGCATACCTCCCGAAACAGATGACTGCCGAGGAACTGGAAACAGAAATAAAAGCTATCATCGCTCAGGTGGGTGCTGCCGGTCCGAAAGATATGGGGAAGGTAATGGGTGTTGCCTCCAAAGCTCTTGCCGGAAAAGCGGAAGGACGTGCCATTTCAGAAACGGTAAAACGTTTGCTGAATAGCTAATATATCGCTTTGAAAGTAACTTATCCCCTCTTGAAAGGGGCAGGGGTGTGTTAGAGTCAGTCTAACGAAACTATAACACACCCTTTTTCCCCATTTATTTTTCTTTAGACTCATTCTTTTAGAACATAGACCGCATTCTAATAACTCTTATACAATGATAACCTTTATCTGCTGCCTGGTAACCCTTATTGCAGGCTATTTCATCTACGGTTCTTTTATAGAACGTATCTTCGGGATCGATTCTTCCCGTAAAACTCCCGCTTATACTCATCAGGACGGAGTCGATTATATCCCGATGTCTTCCTGGAAAGTCTTTATGATCCAGTTCCTGAATATCGCAGGTCTCGGACCGATTTTTGGTGCCATAATGGGGGCGAAGTTCGGTACGGCTTCTTTCCTCTGGATCGTTTTGGGAACGATTTTTGCCGGAGCGGTTCATGACTACCTGGCAGGAATGCTTTCCTTGCGGCATAATGGAGAAAGTCTGCCTGAGATCATCGGCCGTTATCTCGGAAACAACTTCAAGCAGTTTATGCGTGGTTTTACTGTGGTTCTGATGATATTGGTCGGTGCTGTCTTTGTTGCAGGTCCGGCAGGTTTGCTGGCAAAGCTGACACCTGAATATCTCGATGCTACTTTCTGGATATTTGTTGTATTCATCTATTATATCCTGGCTACTTTATTACCGGTCGATAAGATTATCGGTAAGATATATCCGTTGTTTGCCGCAGCCCTGCTGTTTATGGCTGTCGGTATTCTGGTGATGTTGTTTGTGAATCATCCGCCGTTACCGGAGTTGACAGACGGTTTGACAAATAAGCATCCGGAGAATCTGCCTATTTTCCCGATCATGTTTGTCAGTATTGCCTGTGGAGCGATTTCCGGATTCCATGCGACTCAAAGTCCGCTGATGGCACGTTGTATCAAAAATGAAAATATGGGACGTCCGGTCTTTTTCGGCGCTATGATTACCGAAGGTATCGTAGCTTTGATCTGGGCTGCAGCTGCTACTTATTTCTATCATAATAACGGAATGGGGGAGAGCAATGCCGCTGTTATTGTAGATAGTATCACAAAAGAATGGTTAGGCACGGTCGGTGGTGTACTGGCGGTGTTGGGGGTTATCGCAGCGCCTATTACTTCCGGCGATACGGCATTCCGTTCGGCTCGTCTGATCGTTGCCGACTTCCTGCATAAGGAGCAGAAAAGTATGGCAAGTCGTTTGATGATCTGTATCCCTCTGTTTATCGTAGCTATAGGCATATTGCTTTACAGCTTGAAAGATAAAGACGGTTTCGATATGATCTGGCGTTATTTCGCCTGGACGAACCAGACTCTGGCTGTATTTACTTTATGGGCATTGACTGTCTTTCTGGCGCGTTCTAAAAAGCTGTATATTGTTACCTTGATTCCGGCTTTGTTTATGACAGCCGTTTGTTCTACGTATATCTTTGTCGCTCCGGAAGGATTAGGTATGGGTGTTGCTATTTCGCAGACGATTGGCGTGGTGATTACAATCATCACATTGATCGCATTTTTATGGTGGAAAAGAAAACAGTAAAATCTCCATCTGTATAAACGCTACTGGTCTTTCATCTTTTCCAGAATTTTCGGAAACTGCCAGAAAAACAGTAGCGTGCAGCAGATAGCTGCGGTGGCGTCGGATATGGCTTCTGCAGCATATACACCGGTCACACCCATAAAGTGCGGAAGTATCAGTGCTAACGGAATCAGCAGGATTACCTTGCGGAGCAAAGCAATGAAAATGGATATCCGGGCCTGCCCTAAAGCGACAAACATATTCTGACAGGCACGCTGTAATCCGAAAATGGTCATGCCACCCAGAAAGACGGGCATTGTCCAACTGACCGTTTCTATCAACCTTTCGTCGCTTGTAAAAGCTGACGCTATTGTGGAAGGGAACACGATCATAAACAGCATCAGAATCAAATTGAAAGAGAACATCGTGATCAGCGCGATACGGAAACATTCTTTCACACGCCGTTTGTCGCCATGGCCGTAATTATAACTGACTATCGGGACGAAACCTTGTGCAAATCCTGTCAGCGGAACACTGGCGAATTGCATCGAGGTTTGCAGAACCGTCAGGGCACTGACATAAATATCTCCGAACTCTTTCAGGCTGCTGTTCAGTACAAAGCCGACCAGACTCTCGGTGCTTGCCATAATGAACGGAGATATTCCCAGAGCAAGCATCGCAACCACGATCCCTTTGTCCGGTTTCATATAACGTCTTTCTAAAGGCAAAGAGGCACGTCGGGAAAAAAGAAAGAGCAACACCCATATGGCGCTGCAAGCCTGTGAAATCACTGTAGCCAAAGCAGCTCCTTTTACCCCCATGTCAAGCCAGAAAATAAAGATCGGGTCGAGAATGATATTCAGGAAAGCACCGATCAGCACTGAACCCATGGCAATAGCAGGCCGCCCCTGGGCATTGATGAAAGAGTTCAGTCCGGTGGAGATCTCCACAAAGATTGTCCCCAGCAAATAAATGGAAAGATAATCGACCGCATATCCCAGTGTATGTTCCGAAGCACCTGTAAAGAGCAGGATGGGTTCCATAAAGGTATAGGCTATGGAAGAGGTCAGGATGGTGAACAGGATCAGCAGAATAAAACCATTTCCCAATATCTTCCCGGCACGCTGGCGGTCGCCTTGCCCGAGGGCTATCGCAGCCAACGGCGCCCCCCCTCCTCCGACGATCGCCGAGAAAGAAGAAATCAGCACGACGAGGGAGATAGTTACTCCCACGCCTGCCAATGCATCGGTTCCAATGCCCGGAATATGTCCGATATAGATACGGTCGACAATGCTGTAAAGCAAGTTGACGAACTGGGCTGCTACAGCCGGGAGTGCCATCCTGAAGACCAACGGCAACATGCGCTCGGTCCCCAGGCGTTCTTCATATTTATTTACCATCTTGAATCTTATCGCCTGAAAATGGCTACAAAGATACAAGAAATAGCGTTAACCGAAACAAAAAGGTAGAAGGGTATTGTATATGTAAAAAGGACACTCTACATTTGTCGGCCGTTATCGATAGTATAAATTAGCAAATATCTACCTATATGAATGCAAAGGTTAAGGGGTACATGCTGGGAGCCATTGCGGCTGCCACTTATGGCATGAATCCTCTTTTTGCTCTTCCCTTGTATAAGGCAGGAATGGATCCTGACTCAGTGCTTTTTTTCAGATACCTGTTTGCCCTCCCCGTGTTGGGAATAATGCTGAAAGCAAGAGGTCGGAATTTTAAATTATGCCGGAAGGACCTGCCGCCGTTGATTGTCCTGGGCTTCCTGGTCGCTTTTTCATCGCTGGCCTTGTTCCAGAGTTATAATTATATGGAAGCCGGTATCGCTTCAACCTTGCTGTTCGTTTATCCGATCATGGTCGCTTTGCTTATGTCGCTGCTTTTCAAGGAGAAGTTAACCCTGCAAACTGTCTTATGTATTTTGCTGGCATTGGGCGGCATCGGACTACTCTACAAAACAGGGAGCGGAGCGACCCTTAGTACGACAGGAGTTCTACTGGTGATGGGATCGGCTCTCTCTTATGCCATTTACATTGTTGGCGTGAATCGTCCGAGATTAAAGGATATAGCCACATTGAAGCTGACTTTTTACATATTGCTTTTCGGAGTGGCCCTTTTTCTGATTCGTGTTGATTTCGGAAAAAGTCTGCATGTTGTCGATGACTGGTATCTGTGGGGGAACCTGATCGCTTTAGCAATCTTTCCCACTGCTATATCATTCCTGTGTACCACGCAGGCTATCCAGTATATCGGTTCTACACCGACCGCTATCCTGGGGGCACTGGAACCTCTGACAGCCGTATTTTTCGGAGTGACTATCTTCGGTGAAGTTCTGACCCCCAGACTGAGTTGCGGGATCGTGATGATCATTCTGGCTGTTACGCTCATCATCGCCGGGAGCAATGTCACGACTTACCTGATCCGCTTCAGAAAGTTATTTCCCCGACTTCCGTTCCCGAAAAAGTAAGAATATATCCTATCGGTTAAGATTCACATTCCCCCGGATTTAACCATTCTGTAAAAGAAATGCCCCGCTAAAACTATTTTATGTGGCGTTAATTCTTTACATTTGCCACAAAAATTAGCGGACATGATAGATTGCAAGGATGAACATATATTGAACGTCATTAATTATCCGGAGGATTTGCGTAAGTTGCCTCCCGAAAAATTGGGCCAGGTATGTGCAGAGTTGCGTCAATACATTATAGATATACTTTCTGAAAATCCCGGACACCTGGGTGCCAGTCTCGGAACGGTTGAACTGACCGTTGCCCTGCACTATGTTTTCAACACCCCGTACGACCGGATTGTCTGGGACGTCGGACACCAGGCTTACGGACACAAGATACTGACCGGACGCCGGGATGTTTTTCATACGCTCCGGAAATTTAAAGGGATCAGTGGCTTTCCTAACCCGGGAGAAAGTGAGTATGACGCTTTTATTGCCGGCCATGCCTCCAACTCCATTTCGGCTGCCATGGGTATGTCGGTCGCTTCCGAACTCAAAGAAGAACATAACCGGCATGTCATAGCCGTGATCGGTGACGGCGCAATGACCGGCGGACTGGCCTTTGAAGGACTGAATAATGCCTCGGCAAATCCCAACAACCTGCTGATCATTCTCAACGACAACGATATGGCTATCGATAATTGCGTAGGAGGATTGAGCCAATATCTGGTGGACATCACCACCAGTCAGGCATACAATAAGATGCGCTATGATGTGTACAGGGGATTGCGGAAGATGAAACTGATCAACAATGACCGTCGTGGAAATATTCTCCGTTTCAACAATAGTCTGAAAGCATTGATCACACAACAACATAACCTGTTTGAAGGATTCAGTATCCGTTATTTCGGACCTGTGGACGGGCATGATGTCAACTATATGATCAAGCTGCTGAACGATATAAAAGATCTGCAAGGCCCCAAACTATTGCATATCAAGACTAAAAAAGGCAAAGGCTTCAAGCCTGCCGAGGAATCGGCAACCGAATGGCATGCACCGGGCAAGTTCAATAAAGAGACCGGTCAGCGGATTATCGTCCACAAACTGGATGAACCGCAATTGTATCAGGATGTTTTTGGACATACACTCGTTGAACTGGCTGAACAGGACGAACGGATCGTGGGTATTACTCCCGCTATGCCTACCGGAAGTTCCATGATCTATATGATGAAAGCTTTTCCCAACCGGGCATTCGATGTCGGAATAGCGGAAGGACACTCGGTGACCTTCTCTGCCGGACTTGCTAAAGAAGGGATGATCCCGTTCTGCAACGTCTATTCATCGTTCATGCAACGGGCGTATGATAATCTCATACACGATGTCGCTTTGCAAAAGCTGCATATGGTGATCTGTCTGGATCGTGCCGGACTGGTCGGTGAAGACGGAGCCACGCATCACGGGGTGTTCGACCTGGCATACCTGCGTCCGATCCCCAACCTGACGATCGCCTCGCCGCTCAACGAGCTGGATCTGCGGAACCTGATGTACACCGGGTACAAAGAGGCAACGGGTACTTTCGTGATCCGTTATCCACGTGGTAAAGGAGAGAAGAAAGACTGGCGCAACGAAATGCAGGTCCTTCCCATCGGAAAAGGGAAAAAACTGAACGAAGGAGACGATATAGCTGTTTTATCTATCGGGCCGATCGGAAATGAAGTGATAAAAGCTATAGAGGAAGTGGCCGGTGAAGGACTATCGGTTGCACATTACGACATGATTTATCTGAAACCGATCGATGAAGAGTTATTACATGAGATAGGCAGGAAGTTCAAGCGCGTCATTACCGTAGAGAACGGTGTAGTGAAAGGCGGATTGGGCACAGCCGTTCTTGAATTTATGGCAGACAACGGATATACTCCGCGGGTGAAACGCATCGGTATACCCGACACATTCATTGAACACGGATCTATCCCCGAACTTTATAAATTATGCGGTCTGAATGCCGAAAGTTTGGCCGGAGAGATCCGAAAAATGATGAACGATTAAATATTAATGACGACTTGCCGGACGATGCGGCAAACGGAATGAGTAACAATTAGTAAAATGAAGATTATTATTGCCGGGGCAGGCGAAGTGGGTACGCATCTCGCGAAGATGTTATCTCAGGAAAAGCAGGATATCATCCTGATGGACCCGAGTGAGGAACGATTGAATATCACCAATTCCAATATGGAGATTCTTCCTATGGTTGGAAATCCGACTTCGATCCGTGACCTGGAAGAAGCCGGTATAAAAAAGACAGATCTGTTCGTCAGCGTTACTCCTGAAGAGACGACGAATATTGCTGCAAGTATCCTGGCTTCCAAGTTGGGAGCACGCAAAACCCTGGCACGTATCAATAACTACGAATATTTGTTACCCAAAAACAAAGAGCTGTTCGAAAAGTTGGGGATCCACTCGATGATCTATCCGGAAATGCTGGCCGCTAAAGAGATTGTCAGTGCGATACGCCGTCCGTGGACACGCCAGTACTGGGAATTGTTCGGGGGCGCCCTGATCCTGCTGGGAGTGAAGGTTCGTGAGAATTCCCGCCTGGTAAACAAACAGCTGGTCGAACTGCTGAACGAACAGAAGCTATACCATATCGTTGCCATCAAACGGCAATATGAAACGATTATCCCGCGCGGTACCGATTATATCCTGCCCGGCGACATCGTTTTTTTTACGACTACCAAGGAACATATCAAGGATGTGCAGCTACATGCCGGTAAAAAAGACCCGGAAGTGAAAAAGATCTTTATCATGGGAGGCAGCCGTATTGCTATCCGCACCAGCCAGTATCTGCCGAATAATATCCGGGTAAAGATATTGGAGACAAATAAAGAGAAAAGTCACCGCATAGCCGAAGTGGTGCCGAGCAATGTCCTGATCATTAACGGCGACGGACGTGATACGGAGCTGCTGATGCAGGAAGGAATCAAGGATGCTCAGGCATTCGTTGCCCTGACGGATAATTCAAGTACGAATATCCTTGCCTGTTTGGCTGCCAAACGTTTCGGCGTATTCAAAACGGTGGCCAAGATCGAGAATATCGATTATATCCCATTAGCCGAAAATATGGATATCGGTTCGGTTATTAACAAAAAGCTGATCGCCGCCAGCCATATCTATCAGTTCCTGCTGGATGCCGATGTTTCCAACGTAAAGTTCCTTACCTTTGCCAACGCCGATGTGGCTGAGCTCGTTGCTCGTCCCGACTCGAAGATCACCCGCAAACAGGTGAAAGACCTGCATTTGCCGAAAGATCTGACTTTAGGAGGGTTGATACGAGACGGAGAGCCGATGATGATTAAGGGAGACACCCAGATACAAGCCTACGACCACGTGGTGGTGTTCTGTCTGGAGACGGCTATGCGCAAACTGGAAGATTATTTTAATTAGTATGTTACTGAATATACGTTTCATAATAAAGATGCTGGGGATGATGTGCATCCTCGAAACGCTGTTCATGCTGATGGCAACGGTTGTCGCCTTCCTCTACAAAGGCGGTGATTTCTATACGTTGCTTTTGTGCAGCGGAATACTGTTCGGGGTGGGCGTATCGCTTTATGCTATCGGCTTCCGTGCAAACGAATATATGGCCGGACGACGGGAAGGGATGCTGACGGTGACATTCACCTGGATATTACTTTCTCTATTAGGCATGTTGCCTTTTTACCTGGGAGGCTATATAGATAACGTGACGGATGCCTTTTTCGAAACGATGTCGGGCTTCACGACGACCGGATCGACCATCCTGACCGATATTGAGTCATTGCCGAAAGGAATTCTGTTCTGGCGTAGCCTTACCCAATGGCAGGGAGGTATCGGGATGATCGTGTTCACCGTAGCATTAATGCCTATCCTGGGCGGCGGTGCGACACAGATGTTCAATGCTGAGACGCCGGGGATTACCCATGAACGTTTCCGTCCTCGCGTGACACAGGTAGCCAAGCGCCTTTGGGGTGTTTACCTGTTCCTAACTTTTCTGTTGATCGGGCTGTTATGGATCGGACCGATGGATTTGTATGACGCTGCCAACCATGCCCTGACGGCTATCTCTACAGGAGGATATTCCACAAAGAATGCCAGTATTGCTTATTGGAATTCCGCTTATATCGAATATATTATCACGATCTTCATGTTCATCGGGGCGACCAATATCACATTGATCTATTTCTGCCTGAACGGGAATGTGAAGAAATTGTTTTTTGATGAAGAGTTCCGTTGGTTTTTCTGGTTTGTCATGCTTATGATAGCCGTGACAACCGGATGGATCATGTATAAAGGCTTCTTTACCGACTTTCCGACTGCATTCCGGCAGGCAGCCTTCCAGGTGGTGACATTGGTCTCTACGTGCGGATTCGCTACGGAAAACTATATTCCCTGGGGACCGTTCTTCTGGATGATCGCATTGATATTGATGTTTATTTGCGGTTGTGCCGGCTCTACCTGCGGAGGGTTGAAGATGGGACGTTTCGTGATTCTTTCGAAGAATCTCTTCAATGAATTCAAGAAACAGACACACCCGCATGCAATTATACCTGTACGGATGGATTCGCACATCGTATCCGGAGATATTGTGCATCGCGTGCTGGCATTTGCTTTCGCTTATATGTCCCTGATCGTGATCAGTTGTATCGTTCTGATGCTCGACGGTTTGGGATTCGAGGAGTCGATCGGTGCTGCAGTCTCGGCCATCAGCAATGTCGGTCCGGGGCTTGGCAAGCTGGGACCGGTGGATAACTTCTCTGAAGTGCCTGTCGTATCCAAATGGTTCCTTTCCTTCCTGATGATGACGGGACGTCTGGAAATATTTACCGTATTGACATTACTTGTTCCGGGATTCTGGAAACAATAAAATAACAGCTGATATGAAAACACGTACAATGCTTCTTACGATTATGAGTTGCCTGTTTATCGGAGTAACGACCGAAGCACAGACAGCCGCACAGCGCGAAACGACCGACTTACTGCCGGAAGGTACTTTCACCAACGGAATAGAAGGCCCCGCCACCGATAAATCCGGTAATCTGTACGCCGTCAACTATGGTAAAGAAGGAACGATAGGCATTGTACGCCCGGACGGATCGCACGAATGTTTCGTGACACTTCCCGAAGGCTCTACGGGCAACGGTATCCGTTTCAATAAGGCTGGAGAGATGTTGGTCGCAGATTATACCGGCCATAACATTCTGAAAGTAGACATGAAAACCAAAGACATCAGCGTCTATGCCCACGAGCCGAAGATGAACCAACCCAACGATATCGCCCTGGCACCCAATGGCAACCTGTATGCCAGCGACCCGGACTGGCCGAACAAGAAAGGACAGCTTTGGCTGGTCACTCCGGACGGTAAAGTCACCCTGCTGGAAGGTGATATGGGGACGACCAACGGTATCGATGTCAGTCCTGACGGTAAAAAACTTTATGTTAACGAGTCTGCACAACTTAAAGTATGGGTGTACGACATAAAACAGGACGGAACACTTAAAAATAAGACACTTTTCCATACGTTCGAAGGTTTTGGTATGGACGGTATCCGTTGCGACGTAAAAGGCAACTTGTATCTCTGCCGGTATGAAAAAGGAACGGTAGCCGTTCTCAGTCCGAAAGGAGAACTGATCCGCGAGATACAACTAAAAGGGAAAAAACCGTCGAACATCACTTTTGGAGGTCCTGACAACTGCCGTTGTTTTATTACGCTGCAAGACCGAGGATGCTTTGAGACTTTAACAGTGGAGTTCCCGGGCAGGGAGTAGTTTCTGCCGATGAAACTTTTGTTTCCTGCAGAAGAAACTTTTGTTTCTTGCGGGAGAAACTATTCTCTTCCCGGCAAGAGGGAGTTATAACTTCTGCACAAAGTTGAAATTTATTTCCGTCCCAACATACGCTTTTAAGTATATTTACGTTATAATAGATACGAATAACTAGAAGAGACGCAAAATGATAGAATATATTAAGGGGGATATCGTAGAACTTACTCCCACACAGATGATCATCGAATGTGCAGGGATTGGCTACGAACTTAACATATCTCTGACTACATACAGCGCTTTCAGCGGGAAACCTACCGGGAAAATTTACGTATATGAAGTCATACGTGAAGATGCCCATCTTTTGTTCGGTTTCGCTCAAAAGGCTGAACGTGAGTTGTTTTTATTGTTGACATCGGTATCCGGCGTCGGCCCTAATACAGCACGTATGATCTTGTCTTCTCTTCCTCCTGCCGAATTGATCCAGGTAATTGCCAACAAAAATGAAACGGCCCTGACTTCGGTAAAAGGGATCGGACAGAAAACGGCACAACGTATTCTGGTCGACCTGAAAAACAAGGTAAAGGCTGGCGATTCGATAGCAAGTGCAGGAGCTCCTGTTACGGGTGGAAACGGTGCGGTTGCCCAGGAAGCGGTTGCCGCCCTTGTGATGTTGGGATTCCAGAAGGCTGCTTCGCAAAAGGCAGTCAGTTCGATACTGAAAAGTTCGCCGATGCTGGCAGTGGAACAAGTGATAAAAAGTGCACTCAGAATGCTTTAATAGTTGACAGGCAGGGGAGGTTTGCCGACCACCCTTACAAGTACAGTTGACAATTTAAAATGAAAAAGAAAACTCTTAAATATCTTATCTGGGTTACAATACTGCTATTCGGGGTCAGTATGGTTTCATTGAATGCCGATTACCTGACCTATACCGCTGAGTTGCCGGATATACAGTTGCTTGAAGAACAGGATTTTCCGGATGGAAAAGATACGGTTCCGGCAACCCGCTATCCGGTGTCGAAAACCATACCGGAAGGCTATAGGGACCTGGGCAAAAAGTTGCCGATGGACTTACGTGATCCGGAAAACGTAAAGACGGTCGTTGAATATGACATCAATACCGGAAGATATGTGGTCCGTACCCGCTTAGGTGAAAAAGACCTGACTACGCCGATCGACTTGAGTCCGGAAGAATATCAGGACTATAGCATGAAGCAATCGCTCCGCTCTTATTATCGTCAGAAAAACGAAGAAGAATTTCAGAAAGAAGCGGATAAGCAGTTCAACCTGGCAGATATGCAGTTCGGCATCGGTGCGGCAGAACGCATATTCGGTCCCGGAGGTGTACGTGTAAAGACACAAGGGTCGGCAGAAGTTACTTTAGGTTTAAAGAGGAATAGTACCAAAGATCCTTCGCTGCCGGAACGTGCCCGTAGCAATACCATTTTCAACTTCGATGAAAGCGTGCAGTTGAATGTACAGGCATCCGTGGGTTCGAAAGTGAATTTCGATATGAACTATAACACGGAGACTTCCTTCGACTTCGACTCCAAAAAGCTGAAACTGGCTTATACGGGTGAAGAGGATGAGATCATCAAATCATTGGAAGCCGGTAACGTATCGATGACGACAAGCAACTCGCTGATCAATGGCGGGGCGGCTTTGTTCGGTATGAAAGCAGACCTTCAGTTCGGTAAACTGAGGGTTAACGCGTTGTTTGCACAACAGAATTCGGAGTCTAAAACAGTGAACTCCAAAGGCGGTGTGCAGACCAAAGATTTTGAGTTGAAGATCGACGAGTATGATGAGAACCGACATTTCTTTCTGGCACATTATTTCCGGAATAGATATAACGAGGCTGTGGCCAGTTTACCCCAGATATATGCAGATATAAACATTACCCGCCTGGAAGTTTGGGTGACGAATAAAAGAGGCAATTACGATCAGTCACGCAATATTGTTGCCTTTACCGATATTGGTGAAAACGATGATGCATACATGGCTAACCCCGGTGCTTTTCCGGTCAGTGGTAGTAAGTATCCTGCCAATAGTGCGAACAGCTTGTACAACCAAATGACTACGACTTACTCGGGTGCCCGTCAGATTAGTCAGGTGGCACAGGTGTTGTCTGGCTTTACCGGAGGTGCTGAATATGAAGAGGTGGAGAGTGCCCGTTTATTGGATGCTAACTCTGAATATACATTTGACAAACAGTTGGGATATATCTCATTGAATACAAGTTTGCAGACAGATGAAGTGTTGGCTGTCGCTTTTGAATATGAATACAATGATGTTTCCGGTAAACGTACGGGAAGAGTCGGTGAATTTTCCGACAGTGATCCGGCTAACCCCAACAACTGTCTTTATGTCAAGTTGCTGAAAGGTGTAAACATGTCTCCGCCCATGATGTACTGGGACCTGATGATGAAAAATATCTATTCTCTCGGTGCCTATTCTGTCCAGAAAGAGAAGTTCCGCCTGGATGTCATGTACCAGAGCGATACGACTGGAACTTATGTAAACTATCTGCCGGAAGCCAGTCAGGATACCGCTTCCAGGAAAATCTGGATACGCTTGATGGGAGCAGACCGTCTGAATGCCCAGAACGAAAAGCATCCCGACGGATATTTTGACTTTGTGGAAGGATATACTATACAGCCTGCTACCGGTAGAGTGATTTTCCCGACCATCGAGCCGTTCGGTTCCAGCTTGAAAGAGAAATTGAAGGGTGTCGTCAGTCCGGCTATCGCAGATAAATATGTATTCCAGGAATTGTACGATACGACACAGACCGCCGCTCGCCAGATCGCAGAAAAGAACAAGTTTATCATGCGGGGGGAATATAAGGCATCTTCCGCTTCCGAGATACAGTTGGGTGCCAGCAACGTGGCACGCGGCTCGGTGCGTGTAACGGCTGCAGGTGCCACATTAACGGAAAATGTGGATTATGCGGTCGATTACACATCCGGTACCGTTACTATTCTGAATGAAAGTATCATTGCTGCCGGAACCCCCGTAAGCGTTTCGCTGGAAAATCAGACGGCATATAATATGCAACGAAAGACAATGATGGGGTTGGATCTCAACTATCAGTTCAATCCGGACTTTTCGCTGGGGGCCACCATTATGCATATGTCGGAAATGCCGTTGAGCACTAAAACGGCATTCGGTGACGAGTCTATCAAAAATACATTGTGGGGATTTAATATCGCTTATAAAACGGAAAGCCAGTGGCTGACAAATACATTCGACAAACTGCCGTTGCTGAACCTGACAAAGCCCAGCCAGATTGCATTCACCGGTGAATTTGCCCACCTGATAGCCGGACATTATGAAAACAAATATACCGGCGGTTACTCTTATCTGGACGATTTCGAATCGACACAAAGTGGTTTCGACCTGTTGAACCCATATCCTTGGAAACTGGCCAGTGTACCTTGGGATGATAACGCCACAGCCCGTTTCCCTGAAGCCAGCCTGACAAACGATATCGAATATGGTAAAAACCGTGCCCTGCTGGCATGGTACTATGTCGACGGATTATTCAACCGTAAGAATTCCAGCCAGGCACCTACGCATATCCGTAATGATAAAGAACAATTATCCAACCATTACGTCCGTGCCGTATATGTAGACGAGTTGTTCCCGGATAAAAACCAGAGTTACAATGAATCGAGTACGATACAGCCACTCAACCTTGCCTATTATCCGAACGAACGCGGTCCATACAATCTCGATGCCGATTTCGTCAATGCTGACGGTACGTTACAAAAGCCGGAAGATCGTTGGGGCGGTATCATGCGTAAGATCGACCAAAGTGATTTCGAGACTGCCAATGTCGAATATATTGAGTTCTGGTTACTCGATCCTTATCTTTATGAGGCACAGGAAGGTGTTACGGCAAAAGGCGGTGACCTTTATTTCAACCTGGGAGAAGTATCGGAAGATGTGCTGAAAGATGGAAAGAAGTTCTACGAGAACGGCTTGCCTGTCGATGGTGACAGAAGCAGGGTCGATTCAACAGTCTGGGGACTTGTGCCGAAGCAGCAAAGTACGGTCTATGCCTTCGACAATACTTCCGGAGCACGTGCAAGACAAGATGTCGGCCTTAATGGTTTATCGGCGGAAGAAGAACGGGAGTATCCCGCCTATGCGGAGTTTATCAGCAAATTGATGACTAAGTTATCGCCGACAAGGATTGATTCGATGATGAAGGATAACTACTCGCCTTTAATGAATCCGGCAACCGATAAATACCGTTATTTCCGCGGCACTGATCTGGATGACAGAAACGTTAGCATTCTGGAACGTTACAAACGCTACAATGGAACGGAAGGCAATTCTGCAGAGAGTGGAACCTCCGGAGAGCGTTACGATACATCCGCCTCCAAGAATCCGGATGTGGAAGACCTGAATCAGGATAACACGATGAACAAAAACGAGAAGTATTTTGAATACAAGGTGTCTATCCGTCCGGAAGACTTGAAGGTAGGAAAGAATTTTATTGTGGATATGAAGGAGACCTTTCCAAAACTACCTAATGGAGATAACGAGAGCGGTGGTAAAAAGAATCCGGCGAAATGGTATCTTTTCAAGATTCCGGTGAAGAAATATGACCGTACTGTCGGGGCCATCAGCGACTTTAAAAGTATCCGCTTTATGCGTATGTATATGACTAATTTCTCCAAGCCGACAGTCTTGCGTTTCGGAACGTTCGAGTTGGTACGTGGCGAATGGCGTTCATACGAACAAGACCTGTCTGACCCGAAAGTGCCACCGATGGTCAATGGCTCATTGGAAGTCTCTTCGGTTAATGTAGAAGAAAACAGCCGGAGAGTCCCTATCCCTTACAGGGTTCCTCCCGGTGTAAGCCGTACGCAGGATCCCGGGCAGCCTCAGTTGAATTTGCAGAACGAACAGGCTCTCTCGATGAAGGTGACTGAACTGGCTCCGAGGGATGCACGTGCCATTTATAAGACGACTTTTTATGACCTGCGCCAATACAAGCGGTTGCAGTTGTTTACCCATGCGGAAGCATTGCCTCTGGATGCAGATAATTATACCCAGCTTGTCGACGGAGACTTATCGGTGTTTATTCGTTTGGGTTCCGATTATAAAAATAATTATTACGAATATGAAGTTCCGTTGAAGGTGACTCCGACAGAAAAAGGTTCATACGAACCTATTGATATCTGGCCGACAGAGAACATGCTCGATTTCCGTTTTGAAGTATTGACCAATCTCAAACTGAGTCGGAACAAAAAGAAGCGGGCGGGTGACAAAGGCATTACTTTCAATACCGTTTATTCGGAGCCTGACCCTGACAATTTAAGCAATACGATCAGTATCGTAGGTAACCCGAGCTTATCGGAAGTAAAAACGATCATGATCGGTGTCCGTAATGTATCTGGCTCGAATGCTGTCAGAAGCGGTGAGGTGTGGATCAACGAATTGCGTCTGGGTGAATTCAACGAAGAGGGCGGTTGGGCGGCCAATGCCAACCTGAACGTGGCCGTGTCTGACCTGGCTACGGTGAATGTAGGCGGACGTATCGAAACGGCTGGTTTCGGCGCACTCGACCAGTCGCTGGCTGAACGCCGCATCGACGACTTTACGCAATACAACGTAGCGGCCAACATCGAATGGGGTAAATTCTTCCCCGAAAAGGCAAAGGTCAGCATCCCGATGTACTATGCTTATTCTAAAGATCAGACGAAAGCAAAATACAATCCGCTCGATCAGGATATCAAGCTGGACGATGCTTTGGATGCTGTCGAGACGAAAACGGAAAAAGACTCCATCAAGAGCATGGCGGTCGATCAGACAGTTATCAAGAGTATCTCATTCAACAACGTGAGGGCAGATATCCGCAGTAAGACGCCGATGCCTTACGACCCGGCGAACTTCTCGGTCGGCTATTCATTCAGCCAGACGAAAAGGCAGAATCCGGAAACGGAATATGAAACGACAAAAGATTATCGCGGCAACTTCGCCTACAACTACACACCGTATGCGAAACCGTTCCGTCCGTTCCAGAAGATGAAGAAGAACAATGGCTACACCCGTTATATCAAACAGTTCAGCTTGAACTATCTACCGTCGAATATCAGTTTCCAGACGGCTATGATGCGTAATTATAACGAAATGCAGCTGCGCGATCTGGAAAACACCGGCTACAAACCGGAGGTAACTTTCAGCTCCGAGTTCTACTGGGACCGTGCTTTCAGCTTGCGCTGGGACTTTACGAACAACCTGAACATGACCTTCACTTCCGGAACAAATGCCCGGATCGAGGAACCGTACGTTCAGGTCAACAAAGAACTGGCTGCCGACCAGTATCAGATTTGGAAAGATTCTGTTAAACAGAGTATCGCCGACCTGGGTACGCCTTTGAAATATGACCAGACATTCAATGTCACCTGGAACATGCCGTTGCAGTATATCCCGGTTCTGGACTGGGTGAACAGTTCCGTCACATACAATGCGCAATACAACTGGGATCGCGGGGCGGTCACCGATACGCAATATGAACTCGGTAATACGATCACTAACCAGCGTCAGATCGACTGGCAGGGTAGCTTGAACCTGCAATCGCTTTACAACAAGAACAAGTTCCTGAAGAAAGTGAACCAGAAGTTTTCGGCAACCCGTACGGCAACCAAGAAGAAAGAACCGAAAGAGATAAAGCTGGAAAGAGACATCCAGCTGAACATGGACAGCGGTACGGTCGTGCAGCACGGAATGTTCACCAAAAAGGTGCGTATCACTGCCCGCGGAGCCGACGGCAAAGTGTATGCGATTAAGTATAAACCGCTTAACTATGCGCAGGTAATGATCCTGAATCAGGATACGGCCCATTTGAAACTGACCATCAAGCCGGGCCCGAAAGCAACGGAAGACTTCCTGTATAAAGCTGCCGAACACGCCAGCCGCTTCCTGATGATGGTTCGTCGCATCAATATCCAGTATGCCACTACGGATGGTATGATGGTGCCCGGATTCTCCCCGATGATCGGTGATATTTTCGGGCAGGGACGTTCACCGTTCGGCCTGACACCGGGATTGGGTTTTGCCTTTGGAGCCGTGAACCGCGACTTCCTGTATGATGCCAAAGACCGTGGCTGGCTGATCGAAAATACGACCAATGTCAACCCGGCTGTCATGACCAGCGCGAAGAACCTGAATATCCGGGCGAACCTGGAACCGATCACCGGATTGAAGATCGACCTGAATGCCAATCGCGTGGACACCCGCAGCACCGATATACAATATATGTATGCTGGTATGCCGGAACTGACCGGAGGTAATTTCACAATGACGACCGTCGCTTTGGGTAGTTTCTTCAAAGGCATTGGCAATGCAGGTAACAACTATGCCTCCAAATCGTTCGAAAAATTCATCGAGAACCGTGAGATCATAGCCCAGCGCCTTGAAAACCGTTATGCCGGGACTTTCTATCCGTATGGAGGCTTCCTTAGCCAGACCGGATATACCGGGCAACTCTACGATCCGGGAGATAACAATGAACTGGGAATCAGCCGTAACTCGTCTGACGTGTTGATCCCGGCGTTCCTTGCCGCTTATACCGGGAAAGATCCGAACAAGATTTCGCATTCACCGTTCCCCGCCATCCGTAGCATGTTGCCGAACTGGCGTATCACGTACGACGGACTGATCCGTATTCCGGCGATAAAGAAATACTTCAAGACGGTTATGTTGAGCCATCAGTATCGCTGTACGTACAACGTCGGTGCTTACGAAACCTATTCAACCTGGGTCGATGCCGGTCTGGGCGATAATCTCGGATTTATACAGAATGCATCCGATAAGCCTATTCCTTCTTCGCCTTACTCGATCTCTTCCGTCAGCCTGACTGAGAGTTTCAGCCCGCTGTTGGGAGTCGATGCCACGATGTTGAACAATATAACGATCCGTGCAGACTATACGACTACACGCAATCTGAACCTGAATATCTCGTCTTACCAGATCGTAGAGGCGCTGTCCAATAAATACACGATCGGGTTGGGATACAAGTTTGCCGAGTTCAACAAGATATTGAAGATGAAGAAAACACGTGATTTCAGCAACGACCTGACCGTGCGCCTGGACTTCTCGTACAACAAGATGCAATCATTGATCCGTAAGATCGAGGATAGCTTCACGCAGGCTACCAGCGGTAACGTTGCGAAGACAATCCAGTTCTCTGCCGATTACGGTTTGAGCCGCGCGTTGACCCTTCGTGCGTTCTACGACCTGCAGATCAATGAGCCGCTGATCTCTAATGCAGCTTATCCGACAAGTAACTCGAATTACGGTGTCGCCCTCCGGTTCTCACTGGCGCAGTAAGCATCAACGAGGCTTTGTCACCCTTATGACACAATCTTGCCATGCCTTTGGCACAACTCTGCCAAAGGCATGGCAAAAGATTGTCACTTGCATGGCAAAACTCTGCCAACACTGTGGCAAAACATTTTGTCCGGCACAAGAGTTCGGTTACAGAATAGACTTATCCAACAGATTACAGCATGTGGTAACCCTTAAGCTCATGGCGTAAAGCAAGCGCCTTATTATCTGTCACGCTGTTCAGTAGTTTCCAGAAACGGTCGCTGTGGTTCATCTCTACCGTATGGCAAAGTTCATGGAGCAGGACATAATCGACCAGATGCCAGGGGAGAAGCATCAATGATAAAGACAGGTTAATGCTTTTGCGTGTGCTGCAACTTCCCCACCGGGTCTTGCTGTTCATGATCCGTACGCCTGTGCAGGTGAAACGATGGCGGGCGGCCAGCGCCATCAGCCGGTCGGGTAACAACCGCTTGGCTTCGTGGCGGAGTACTTTCTCCAGTAAATCCTTTAAGATTTCCTGTACCCTGTCCGACTCGAAACGGGTTCCGGACGGGCAGGCGATACGGAGTATCCCTTCCTTCAGAGTCATGTAATAGTTGTTGCGGTCGGTACGGAATATTTCCACCCGGAAGGTAGTCGCCTGCAATGCGGTCGCTTCGTTCAGCAACGGGCGTGCCGGGTGTTTCTTCAGGGCGGCGAGCAGCTTTTGGCGGTTTTCTTCGATAAAAGACAACATCCGTCCTTCATCCCCTCCCTCCGGCATGGTGGCGGTGATCATTCCCTTTGATATTTTCAGCGTATAACGGGTGGCTCGCGGGGTAGTACGGAGAAGGATGGTTCCCAGATCGTTGTCGTATATCTTCTTTTCCATATTTACCACAAAAGTAATACTTTAAAGGGAAATAATATTACGTCGGAAATGCTTATCTTTGCACCCGGTATTAGATATTTAATAAGTATAAACTATATAAATAAGGCAATCATGAGCAAAAAAGCACTTTTATTGATCTGCGATGGCTGGGGAATCGGCGACCGTGGTAAAGATGATGTAATCTATAACACCCCCACTCCCTATTGGGATTATCTGTTGAAAACATATCCTAACTCTCAGTTGCAGGCTTCCGGCGAAAACGTAGGTTTACCCGACGGACAGATGGGTAACTCGGAAGTAGGACACCTGAACATCGGTGCAGGCCGTATCGTTTATCAGGATCTGGTGAAGATCAACATCGCATGTCGTCAGAATACAATCCTCGACAATCCCGAAATCAAACGTGCTTACAGCTACGCCAAAGAAAACGGCAAACAGATCCATTTCATGGGACTGGTTTCCGACGGTGGTGTGCACAGCTCATTGGAACACCTGTTCAAACTGGCTGATATCGCTAAGGAATATGGAGTGGACAAAGCATACGTTCATTGCTTTATGGACGGTCGCGACACAGACCCGAAGAGCGGTAAAGGTTTCATCGAACAACTGGAAAACCATTTAAAGACGACAGGCGGCAAGATCGCGTCTATCATCGGACGTTACTATGCTATGGACCGTGACAAACGTTGGGAACGTGTGAAAGAAGCCTACGACCTGATCGTGAACGGTACAGGCAAACCTGCCGAAGATATGGTTGTTGCGATGGAAGAATCGTATGCAGAAGGCGTAACGGACGAATTCATCAAACCGATCGTACACGTAGAAAACGGCAAGCCGGTGGCTACTATCGAAGAGGGCGACGTGGTTATCTTCTTCAACTACCGTAACGACCGTGCGAAAGAACTGACAGTCGTTCTGACTCAGCAGGATATGCCGGAAGCTGGAATGAAGACTATTCCTAACCTGCAGTATTTCTGTATGACTCCGTACGATGCCAGCTTCAAGGGTGTCCACATCCTGTTCGACAAGGACAATGTAGAAAATACACTGGGCGAATTTCTGGCATCAGTTGGCAAAACACAGTTGCACATTGCCGAAACAGAAAAATATGCTCACGTTACTTTCTTCTTCAACGGCGGACGCGAAACTCCGTTTGATGGCGAAGACCGTATCCTGGTTCCGTCGCCGAAAGTGGCTACTTACGATCTGAAACCGGAAATGAGCGCGTTTGAAGTAAAAGACAAGCTGGTAGAAGCTATCTACACCAAGAAATATGACTATATCGTTTGTAACTATGCAAACGGCGATATGGTGGGCCACACCGGTATTTACTCGGCTATCGAAAAGGCTGTCGTAACGATCGACGCTTGCCTGAACGATACGGTAGAAGCAGCGAAAGCAAACGATTACGAAGTGATCATCATCGCCGACCACGGTAATGCCGACCACGCTTTGAACGAAGACGGTACACCGAACACGGCTCACTCTTTGAATCCTGTTCCTTTCGTCTATGTAACGGAAAACAAAGAAGCTAAAGTAGAGAACGGTATCCTGGCAGACGTTGCTCCTTCCATCCTTCACATCATGGGATTGAAGCAGCCGAAAGAAATGACAGGCAAATCGTTGATTAAATAACAACTCTTAGAAGTTGACAGTTGATAAGTGACAGTTGACAGTTATTGCTTTCCGTAAAAAGGAGGGAATAATTGTTAACTGTCATTTCTTATCTGTCAACTGTCACTTGTCAACTATCAACCAATATGATCCAAATTGATGATACTCTGGTCAGCTTAGACCTGATCGAAGCTAATTTCATTTGCGACCTTGCCCAATGTAAAGGCATCTGCTGCGTGGAAGGCGACTCCGGTGCTCCGCTCGATAAAAGCGAGATCGCCGAACTGGAGAAAGCGCTTCCGGTTATCTGGGATGACCTTTCTCCCGAGGCACAGGCAATCATTAAGAAGCAAGGTGTCGCCTACATCGACTGCGAAGGCGATATCGTCACTTCCATTGTCAATGGCAAGGATTGCGTATTTACCTGCTACGACGAAGACGGAACCTGCAAATGTGCCGTCGAGAAAGCCTACCGCGAAGGCAAACTGTCTTTTTACAAACCGGTATCCTGTCACCTGTATCCGGTGCGTGTTACCCAATACAAAGACTTCCGTGCCGTAAACTACGACCGGTGGAAAATATGTAAGGCAGCAGAAATAGTAGGGCGGAAAGAAAAACTTCCTCTGTATAAGTTCCTGAAGGAACCGCTTACCCGCAAATTCGGCCCGGAATGGTACGAGTCATTGGCGGAAGTGGCAGAAGAGTGGAGAAAACAAAAGGAAGAAGAGAAATAATATATCCATAAGAAAATGTGCCAATATGCCAATTATAAGAGATAGTATAGATACATCTCTTATAATTGGCATATTGGCACATTCTTTATTCTGTTTTCCGTATCAGGTCTGCCGTCTGCGCCTCCTCTTTCAGATACGTTTCGATATGGCGTTTCTTCTTGTCTTCCAGAATTTCATTGATAGCGATCAGGATACCGGTTTCTTCCACATCGCCGAACTCATGGTTGATCGCCGTACCGAATACGCGCATCTTGGGTGAAAGGCTCATATAAGCATTTACCAGCGGTGGTACATTGATACCGAACTTGCGGACCTCCTGGTTCAGCACCTTGTAATTATCCTTGAAATTATCATAACGGAACAACTCTTTCATCTTCTCCATATCCATATCTGTCTCCAGTGGATACATCGGAGTGACCAGCTTGTCCGAATCCGGGAAATGCATTCCCAGGAAATAAAGGATCATATTGCGTGCTTCCGTATTATAAGTATTATACATCGTCACTTTCCCGAAATAATACTGCAGGCTCGGATCGACTACCGATAAAGCCCCCAGTCCGTCCCATAAGTTATCGAGAACAAACAAACCTTTGGCACCGGCACGTGTAGACTGATATTCCAGCGTTACAAAAGAACGGCCCAACTCGACCGTATACGGAAGGAATTCTTTATTGAACTTCTCAGAGAAGTTGAACAGATGCGAAGTCGCCAGCATCGGCTTCCCGTTCTCATCGAACTTGACATCCGAACCACACAGGAAACGGTATCCTCCCAGGATCTGTTCATCTTCCGGACTCCAGACGATCAGTTGCCGATAAGCATCCTCCATCGTGTCGAACTCGTCAATATCTACCGGAAAACCTGTTCCTCCGCCATAATAACGGAAAGCGATTTCCCGCAAACGCCCGATCTCCTGCATCACATTGGGAGAATCGTGGGCTGTAATAATGTATATCTCATTGTTTGACTTATTCGTGCTGCGGAGCTTCTTTTCTTTTGTCAGCTCCGATTTCAGAAGTGCACGATCAATCGGCTTAATAATGTCTTGCATATAAATAGAGTCTTTGTTTACTTGAGATTATAAGCAAGTCCCTTCACCCACTCTGCCCATTCAGCCGGCTTTTTACTGTTGTCGAAAGTCTGCCACGGAACAGGTTTGCCGAAATGGATTCGGAACGTTTTATGTTTGGACCGGAACATTTCGTCCGGCAAATAAATCATTTCATAGTTCATCTTTATCCCCAACGCCTTGCGCAGATTCGCCAGCCGGTAGAAAAAATTGGAATTTCTCCCTTCGAAATACACCGGGACAATATCCCGTTTATGTTCGACCGCCTTCTGGATGAAGGACTTTTTCCATTCGGTGTCCTGTATCTTCCCGTTAATCTTGCGTGAACAAAGTCCTGCCGGGAATGTCACGATCTGATTGTCGGAGGCATAGGCTTCGTCGATCAGCCGGGCATTGTTCTTTCCCTGCGAACCATGTTTGTTGATAGGTACAAAGATCGATCTCAGATTTGACAAGTAGAGGAGGAGGTCGTTCACCAGATAACGGATCTTCCCGTTATAATGCTGTCCGATCACTGCCGAAAGGCAAATGCCGTCCAGCCCTCCCAACGGATGGTTGGAGGCAAAAATATAGCGACCTGTCGCCGGGATATTTTCTTCATTCACCAGCTCCAGGGTCAGGTCAAAATAACCGATCAGTTCCTGCATAAAATCAACCCCATCCTTGTCATGATAACGGGTGAGAATATCATTCAGTTCGTCCTGATGAATGGTACGGATCAGATAATTGACAATAAAACCGGGTATTTTTCCCGCCACTGAGGGCGCTTTTTGTTGTAATACCTGTTTTACATCAATTTGTGTAATACCTTCTTGTGCCATCTTGCATAACTCTTGTCAGCAGCAAAGATATAGCTAATAATTAAATTTGAATGCATTCGGCATAAGTTTTTAAGAAGTTTCAAGTTCTCAGGTTATATGTTGTTTGCCGTCATATAAAATAATTCGGCATCTCCATTCGTTATACATATATATTATTCTGCACCTCCATGCAAAAACAGTTCCTATGATTCTTTGTAGGAATTCATATTTTTTGCATAACTTGAAACAAAATAATCAATAATTGTGTTTTTATACACAGGAACGAATTAACAAATGTGCCTAAGGATAGGTGATTATTAATATAAGCCCTTGTTTTCAAAGGGAATGAAGGTAATGTATGATTGGATGTTAAACTATTTTTAAGAAAAATAGGCTGTGATTTTTACCTTTTTTGTGTGAATATTAAACTAAAATGAGCGTTATTTGTTCTGTTAAAAAGAGAAAGTATTTGGAATGAGGAAATCTACGATTTGGTTACTCGCTTGTGTAATGGCATTTGCTTTTGCCGGTTTGCTTTTCCTGCAGGTTAAGTACGTGAGCATTATACTCAAAAAAAGCAGCGAGCAATTCAATGAAACAGTAAAAAGGAGCCTGCACCAAGTCTCAAAAAACCTGGAGCTGGATGAAACGCGTGAGTATCTGGAAGAAGATCTCAGGCGTGAAGATAACAACTATCTGCGTAACAGCCAGAATCCGGAGGAGATCACGCAGGCAATCAGCCAGCAAAAGCTGAATATAAAGGATGCCGATGGCAACAACATTATGCAGATAGAACAGTTGCATAGTTTCAGCCAGAAGTTTCAGCCGCTTTCGTCGCTCGACAAAAAGCAGGCAGCAAACAATATTATCGGTACTTCGCACGACTTGCAGCAATCGCTTAAATACCGTCTGAAGTATCAGGGCGACCTGATGCAGTTGGTTCTACTGAATCTGTTGAACACTCCCAACCAGAAGCCGATTCAGGAACGTGTCGACTTTAAGAAGCTGAATAATTACTTAAAAACAGAATTTATTAACAATGGTTTGAACCTGCCGTTCATATTTTTTGTTATTAACAAAGACGGGAAGACAGTGTACCAGAGTGGGGAAATAAAGAAGAAACCTATTGCGTCTGATATAATTACATACGTATTGTTTCCGAATGATCCTCCCTCGAAGCAGAATTATGTGAGAGTATATTTCCCTACGAAGGGTGACTATATTTCAAGTTCTGTAACATTTATTGTACCGTCCGTGCTTTTCTCGCTGATACTTTTGGTAACGTTTATCTTTACCATTTATATTGTGTTCCGCCAGAAGAGGCTGTCAGAAATGAAAAATGATTTTATCAACAATATGACGCACGAGCTGAAGACTCCGGTTTCCACGATCTCGCTGGCGGCACAGATGTTGAAAGATTCGGATATAACGAAAAGTCCTGATGTCTTCAGACATATATCAGGCGTGATAAATGATGAGACGAAGCGATTGGGCTTCCTGGTAGAGAAGGTGCTCCAGATGTCGTTGTTCGAACGGCAGAAAGCAGCTCTCAAATTGAAGGAAGTGGATGCGAACGACCTGGTGATCAGCGTGGCCAACACCTTCGCCCTGAAAGTCGAAAAGTACGATGGTACGCTCGATGTAGACTTGCAGGCTGTCGATTCGTCCATTTATGTAGATGAAATGCACATCACCAATGTATTGTTTAACCTGATGGACAACGCAGTGAAATACCGCCGTCCGGAGGTGCCACTTACATTGATGGTAAGAACCTGGAACGACAACAACGGCAAACTGCTGATCGCCGTTGAAGACAATGGTATCGGGATCAAGAAAGAATACCTGAAAAAAGTATTCGACCGCTTCTTCCGCGTGCCGACAGGGAACGTACACGACGTAAAAGGTTTCGGTCTGGGACTTGCTTACGTCCGTAAGATTATCGAGGACCACAAGGGTACGATCCGTGCCGAGTTGGGTCCGGGAAATGTAGGAACAAAATTTATTATTACTTTACCTCTTATAAAAAGTTAGTTATGGAAGAAAAACTGAAAATCTTCTTTTGTGAAGACGACGAAAACCTGGGTATGCTATTAAGAGAATACTTACAGGCTAAAGGTTATGTAACAGATCTTTTCTCTGATGGAGAAGCAGGTTACAAAGGTTTCACCAAAGGCAAATATGATCTTTGCGTATTAGACGTAATGATGCCGAAAAAAGACGGTTTCACTCTTGCACAGGAAATCCGTTCTATAAATCCTGACATTCCAATTATTTTCCTTACTGCCAAGACAATGAAGGAAGATATTCTGGAAGGCTTCAAGATCGGTGCCGACGATTATCTGACAAAGCCGTTCAGCATGGAAGAGTTGCTGCTTCGTATCGAAGCGATCCTTCGCCGTGTGAAAGGTAAGAAGATGAAAGACATTCCTTTCTATAAGCTTGGTAATTTCTTGTTCGATACCCAGAAACAAACGCTGGCTATCGGTGACAAGGTAACGAAGCTGACAACGAAAGAATGCGAACTGCTGAGCCTGCTGTGTGCCCATGCAAATGAAATTCTGGAACGTAACTATGCACTGAAAACTATCTGGGTTGACGACAACTACTTCAATGCCCGTAGTATGGACGTGTATATCACCAAACTTCGTAAACTGTTGAAAGATGATCCGGGAATCGAAATCATCAATATCCACGGTAAGGGTTACAAACTGATCACTCCTTCAGGAGAAGAACAGGCCCGCGAAGAAGGTATCCAGGTACTTTAAGGGACAGATCCCGGAGGCTGCCGCCCTACGGTTGGCACTTTCCGGAAGATGAGATAAGAAAGGCATTGCCCCGGTTGGGTGATGCCTTTTTTAGTTTGTGGCATTGGGTTTTATATTCTGGGAGAATTCCTTATAAATGCGTCCCGATGTTGTTTTTATAAACATGGATTATATTATCTTTGATGATTATATGTATTAACGAATATGGATAAACTGGAGCGTATGCCTTTCAAGGCGCAAAAACAACTATTCGAGAAGCTGGAGAAGATAGCCGGTGTGGCTAATCTGACCAGGGAGGAACGCCAGGAATATGACGAGGCACTCAAAGTGTATCGTGACTGCAAGAATATAGTGGATTATGCGGAGGAGAAAGGTGAAATCAAAGGAGAAATTAAGGGGATAAAGCGGACTGCCAGGAAAATGAAGGAAACAGGTTCTTCCCTTGAATATATCATGGAATGTACCGGGCTTTCCGAAGAAGATATCCGTAACTTGTAAACTCCTTATATAAAATAATGGATAAGGCTGTCGTTTTAAACGATGGTCTTTTTTTGTTTTTAGAACTCTGATATAAGATCATAAATGTTGACTGTGTTTTCCTTTTTCAAATACTAAAAATGGAGCTCAATGACCCTTTTAACATTTGCTCGCTGAATTTTGGAAAATAGGTATGCTGATATACAGTATATTAGGATATTTGCGTGTATAAATATTTGTGTCTAAATATTTAAGTATAAATATATATTAAATATCAGATTTAAAGGGAAATACGAATTTAAAGTAGTGACAAAAATAAACGTTCCTTTTTTCTAGTCACAAATTTAAATTCGTATTTCCCTTTAGATCGGAAGAGCGTCGTG
>OMGR01000106.1_pt1 | contig 74805 bp, 38 predicted proteins | sample 1646061 | NCBI WGS metagenome assembly OMGR01 (sample SAMN05578583, study PRJEB25193) | human gut metagenome | biome: Human Microbiome; feature: human-associated habitat; material: feces | host: Homo sapiens | place: USA:Birmingham | reverse complement strand
CGATTCTGACATAAGTTTACCGTGGTGTTTTGTCAACTTATTTCAGGACAGGACACTAGCGACTAATCAGCGGTTGATAACTGCCGGCCGTATGGCTGATATTCATCGACCGATTGGCTGACAATTATCAACCGTATGGCCGACAATTATCAGCCGCTAAAAAGTACGGGAACCAAGGTACAAAATTAAAGGATACAAAATGCAGAAGATAAGGAAGAAATAAGCCTTTCGTATAAAAATTAAACCGATCACAATATTATCCATCTTTTAATATCTTCCATCCATTTGTTATTCTGATTAAATAGTTTTATTTTGCATCTAAATATGTAGAACACAATACCATGAGAAAACTTACCTTATTGTTTGCAGCTGTCGGTTACGTGGCTGTTTCTTTTGCTCAATCGAATGTTGCTTCGAAAGATTGGGGCACTGGTGAGTATGCCGGAGTCTGGAAACTATCTGTCGGAAAACCGGAGAAAATCAACTTGTTAAGCGAACTCGACATTACGCCGAAAAGAGAAGCCCTTCAGGAGATGCCGGATGGAGCTTTGCCGATATCTCCGGCCGACGTGAAAATTGAATTGAGGGATGGTAAAACCTATATCAGTTTCCCTCTGGAAAAAGAGGAGAAAATTTTCGGTCTCGGCCTTAATTTCAAGACGGTGGAACAACGCGGAAGAATCATGCGTTTGCATATGGATCATTATACCGGTAGCGATAACGGGCGGACTCATGCGCCGGTTCCTTTCTTTATCTCTTCCCGTGGTTACGGCGTATTGATCAATTCGGCGCGTTATATAGATCTTTGGGTCGGAACAGCCGTTCGTAAAGGTCCGGATGCCCCGGAGGAACAAGACCGTAACACCGATCGTACCTGGCCAGCACAACCCTATTCAGATAATATAGAAGTATTGGTTCCCGCCGAAGGTGTGGAAATGGTATTCTTTGCTGGTCCGACTATGTTGGACGTTGTACGCCGTTACAACCTGTACAATGGGGGAGGCGCTTTGCCTCCGCGCTGGGGATTGGGATTCTGGCATCGTACGCCGACCTTGTTTATCGACAAAGATGTGAAAGCGGAAGTCGACGAGTTTGAAAAACGGGGATTCCCTCTTTCTGTGATCGGCCTCGAACCGGGATGGCATAGTAAAGCTTATCCGTGTACCTACGAGTGGGACAAGAGCCGGTTCCCGGATGCGTCCGGTTTTGTAAAAGATATGCTCGACGAGAATATCCGGTTGAATCTGTGGATGAATCCGTATGTATCTAAGCATAGTGAGGTTTATGACAAGATAAAGCCGTATACGGGTTCACATACGGTCTGGTTGGGAGAGGTTCCTGATTATTCCATGCCGGAAGCCTGCAAGATTATGACCGATCATTTCCGTAAACACCAGCTCGATCTGGGAGTGAGCGGTTATAAAATGGATGAAAACGACGGATACGATTCCTGGCTCTGGCCTGATGTGGCGACGTTCCCTTCCGGTATTCCGGCGGAACAGCTTCGTAATCTGTATGGTTCGCTGATGCAGCAGGCGACGGTGAAGATGTACCGTGAAAAGAATTTACGTACTTACGGACAGGTACGTGCCGGTAATGCCGGAACGAATGCTTATCCGTATGTGCTATATAACGATTATTATGATCATTGTGGTTTTATCACTGCTTTGATAAACAGCTCTTTCATCGGTGTGTTGTGGACGCCGGAAGTTCGTTCTTCCAAAACGTCGGAAGAGTGGCTTCGACGGATGCAGACAGTTTGTTTCTCGCCGATAGCGCAGTTGAATGCCTGGGCGGACGGGACCAAGCCATGGACATTTACGGATGTGGAGGACGATATTCGTGAGATAGCGTTGTTACGTATCCAATTGATTCCTTATTTATATACCGCGTTTGCCGATTATGCTTTCTACGGGACACCTCCGGTCCGTGCGATGAATCTGGAAGAGGGGTATGCTGCCGAAGCGCAGACTGTGGAAGGTCGGCTGGATGCAACAGATAATCCCTATGCAATGGCTATCCGCCGGGAAGTGAAAGACCAGTTTATGGTGGGTGAAAATATATTGGTAGCTCCGTTGTTTGCCGGAGAGAAAGAGCGTAAAGTGGTTTTGCCTCAGGGAAAATGGTTCGATTTCTATACCGGGAAGTTTGCCGGTGAAGGAGAGGTGATCACAGTGGCTCCCGGCCGTCATATCCCTGTATATGTGAAGGATGGCGGTATAATCCCTTTATGGCCTGCCATGTCGAAGTTTGAAGACCGTAAATATCCGTTGGAAGTACGTCATTACGGCAATAAACCGGCCACGTATTCTCTTTACGATGATGACGGTTCATCCTATAATTTTGAAAAAGGTGAATACACCCGCATCGACCTGACTGTTACTGTCGACAAAAAAGGCAGAAAGAAAGGTAAAGCAATTCTCCCGAAAGGAAAACAGGTGTGGTCGTTCAACGAATATAATTTCAAGTTTATGACTGAATAAAATGAAAACATTCACCTTTAGCAATAACAAGATATATATGAACAAAAAACTCTCTAAAGTAATCTTTTTTCTATTAGCAAATTTGTATGTATCGGCCTTTGCACAGATACAAAACTCTCAATCTCTAAGCGGAACCTGGCAGTTCAGGCTCGATCCCGAAGACAAGGGATTGAAAGAAAACTGGCAGGGGACCTCTTTCACTGATCATATAACTTTGCCGGGTACAACCGACGAAGCGCAGTATGGCGAAAAAACTACCGGTTCTGATTTCGGCATCCTGACACGTGCCTATAAATACTATGGTCCTGCCTGGTATTCGAAAGAAATTGAAATCCCATCCGAATGGAACGGAAAACATATCCGGATGGAACTGGAACGTGTCTTATGGGAGTCGCGTGTTTTTGTAGATGGGAAAGAAGTATCCGTGCAGGATGCGCTCTCTACTCCCCATTACCATGACCTCGGTTATTTGTCTCCCGGGAAACACCGTCTGACGATCCGTATCGATAATGACCTGATTTATAACATCGGCGATAAAGGCCATGTCTATACCGAATATACACAAAGTATCTGGAACGGTGCGGTGGGTCGCTTGCAGTTAAAAGCAGTCGAAGCCGTCCATTTCTCTAATCCGCAGTTATTCACAAAGGTTTCTCCTTGTATTTTGCAGGTAACGGATACCATCATGAACACATCTGCCAAGAAAGTGGATGCCCGTATCTCCTGGCAACTGTCGGAGCGGGAGAGTGGAGCAGTCGTTTTCACCCGGACAACCGAACAGCTTTTACAGAAAGGTGCGAATGTGCTGGACTTCCAGGCTACGATGCCAACTGACATCAAGCTATGGAATGATGTTACCCCGCATTTGTATCAATTGAAAGTTACCGTACAGGATAAAAAGAAAATATACGATACCCGTGAGATAGAATTCGGTTTCCGTGAAGTAACTTCTTCCAAATCGAAGATACTGATCAACGGAAAACCTGTATTCCTGCGTGGAAACCTCGATTGTGTCCATTTCCCGCTGACCGGTTATCCTTCCTGTAAGGTTGAGGACTGGGAGCGTATCTTCCGTATCTATAAAGACTACGGACTGAATCATGTCCGTTTCCATTCCTGGTGTCCGCCCGAAGCCGCTTTTATAGCTGCCGACCGGATCGGTATCTATATCCAGGCTGAAACGATCTGGATAGACTGGTGGATGTCTGTCGAGCAAAAGGAACGGAAAGAAATGGATACGAAAGGTCATCCGCAGGGATTGGGGAAAAATCCGTCGGCAGACCGTTATGTACAACAGGAACTGGTCCGTATGATCGATGCCTACGGTAATCATCCCTCTTTTGTGATGCAATGTATCGGTAATGAGTTGGGCAATTCCGATTTTGAAGTAATGGAATCGTGGATGAAGCCTTTACGGGAAAAAGACTCCCGCCGTTTGTATGCTGTATCGACCGCCCGTAAAGTCATGCCGGTCGACCAATATATGGCTACCCATTATATCGATGGCTTGGGTAGTACACGCGGTTTGCGCGGAGGAGCTTCCACAGCCTGGGACTTTGAAGATGTTTATTCCAAATCGGATATACCTATCCTTTCCCATGAGATCGGACAATGGCCGGTCTATCCAAAATGGGAGGAGATAAAGAAATACACCGGTGTCCTGAAAGCTAGAAATTTTGAAGAGTTTCGTGAGCAGGCACGTAAGAACGGGATCGAAGAGCAGAACGAAGAGTTTGTCGCAGCTTCGGGTGCCCTCAACCAGATCATGTATAAATATGAGATAGAATCTTTCCTGCGTACCCCTTCCTGTGCCGGAATCCAGTTGCTCAGCATGCAGGATTATCAGGGACAAGGGGAAGCGCTGATCGGATGGCTGGATGTTTTTTATGATAGCAAAGGAATTACCACACCCGAACAATTCCGGGCGCACCATGATACGACAGTCGCTCTGTTGCGTCTGCCGAAATATGTCTGGGAGAACAAGGAACCGTTTACTGCCGGGATGCAACTGGCGCATTACGGGACGGAAGATTTGCAAGATGGCCTTTACTGGAAAATAAAGGATGCGAACAGTAACCTGATCGCTTCCGGGGAAACGGCTCCACAATGTTGGCCTGCCGGAAGTTCGGAATTGGGAGGAAAAATCAGTTGTGACTTGTCACAGGTTACTACTGCTCAAAAGCTGACGATCGAAGTCGGTTTGCAGGGACGGGCGATAGCCAATCGCTGGAATATCTGGGTATATCCGTCGGTAAACCCGTCTGCGGATCTCCGGAAAGAGCCGGCAGGAACCGTTTATATAACGGACCGGATGGATGCGGAATGTATCAAACGTCTTGAAAAAGGAGAGAAAGTGCTTTTGCAGGCGGCTGCATTGGGTACGGAGGATACATGCGATAAGATCAGTTACTATCCTTTATATTGGTCGTTGACTTTCTTCCCCGGCCAGGGAAAGAATACGATCGGGATGGTGGTCCGCGATAAACATCCGTTGTTTGCGCAGTTCCCTACCGACTCTCATAGCGACTGGCAATGGCAGTCTGTCTATAAGGATGCGAGGGCGTTTTATATAAATGATTATCCGGAAGATTATAAGCCGATCGCACAGCCGGTGGATGATTTTCATCGGAATAACAAGCTGGCCGCTATCTTTGAACTGAAAGTGGGCAAGGGTAAATTGCTTGTTTGCGGCTTCGATCTGAAAGATGAAAAGAACCCGGCAGCCCGGCAGTTGAAGAAGAGCATATTGCATTATATGAATTCAGAGGATTTCAACCCTTCACAGGAGAAAGATATTCCTTCGCTGCAGAAGATGTTTACTTTTGTCGAACCGCTGAAAAGTACGGTGACGGGCGAGTTCAGTAATGCTTTGTTGTATATCGATTGCACAGATCCGGACAAGACATTTGCCAACAAGAAAACGACCTGGAAAGTATCTCCGGACTGGCAGGGTAAAGAGATGGAACTGACCATCGAGTGTCCTCCGGGAATTATCGGTTCCCTATATGTCTGTTTTGCCGACAAGGATAAGAAAGGACGTACGGGACATCTGGTTTTTGAAGGTCGTGATTACGAATCCGGCAAACAAGATCAGGAAGAGTCGTGGGTGAAACTGCATATTATGCGTGAGGACTCCAACGACGGTATCCTCCGTTTCAAGGCGAAAGTCAAGAACGGACCGGATCTGATCATCTCGAAAGTGGCTATAATGGAAGAGTAAAAAAGGAGTGATCCGTGCCTGATGTTTGCAAAATAGGTGATATATTTTGCAAAATACGAGATTCGGGAAAAGAGAGTGGAAATATGTTTCTCTAATATATTTTCACTCTTTATCTTTGTATATTCAATATATCATGTAAACACTATAAATTTTGAAATAGATGAATAAAATCCTAACCATAGGGGCTTTTTGTTTGGTTTCAGTCACTTCTTATGCTTCTCCGCAACCAGAGAAAGGAGTAGGCGATTCTTCGTATACCTGGTATTTGAAAAGCGGACAGGATAGCCTGGCATGGGTAGATGGCTTTTCGGCTGTCAATAGTACGGTCGAGTTCGACCTGTTGCCGCAGAACTCGTCCGCACAGGTGGGTGTGTTGCTCCGTTATGTAAATGAAAACGACTGGATATATGTGGGATGTGATAAGGCAACGGATCATCTTGGATTTGCCTTCTGGTATGTGGAAACACCGGACGGTAAGACGGAGATTGCCCGTGATATCGCAAAATTGTATGCCCGGCATTTGCGTCGTATCAAAGTGAATTGTATCGGACGTACGCTGACAGTATATGTAGATGGGGAACAGATCGCTCATAAATACATACCAAATCTTCCTCTCCCATCCGGTCGGACAGGGTTCCGTGTGCATGATAAGGGAAATGTACAAATATCCAATGTCGTTTGCCGGGAGGTGAAAGAGCCGAAGAAGGAGATTGCCAAGAAGAAAAGCAGTTATATTTTATCTTCATCCCGGATGGAGGTACTGTTGAATAAAGATTTTCCATCCGTTCAGTCTTATCTTTGGAAAGAAAATCAGTCCCGGCTGGACGGACAACCTTTTGATGTAAAAGCTATCGTGATCAATGGTGATCATTATCTGCCTCAGGTGACAAGCCAAACGGAGGCCGACCGGGTATTGTATACGTTAAAAGTGAAAGAAATAGGGATTACGATAAAGGTCTGCTGTCAGGTGACCGATAACGTATTTCAGCTATCCGTAACCGGAATAGAAGAAAGAGATGATTTCAAAGTAAAGACGCTGGCTTTCCCGGATCATAATCTGGTATCTGTTCCGGAGACTGTTCCGGGAAGTTGTTTATCCATAGCCGATAATGTGCATAAGGACAGATTCTATCCGTTAAAAGAGAAGTCTGTCGATAACACTTGTCAATATGGCTCCATCTTGTTGCTGAACTCGGATAAATTGGTGGCGACTCTTGAAAGTAATTCCATGTACACTACCCGTCAGTTTTTATACCAATCGGTGCAGACACCCGGTCCGGTAGTTACCGGTATCTGGGGAAACGAGTGGATTTACCGGGGGCATGACGGCGAAGCGGTCGATCTGCCTTATATAAAAGTAATCCTCTCCGATGATTGTAACCAGGATAATAAAGTTGACTGGCAGGACGGGGCAATCGCCTTGCAGAGAGTCTATCCGGCTCCTTTCGGTGTGGATAGGATACAGAATTCGTATGCTACGATCACCATGAACTTTGCCAGTTGTGCTCAATACCCGTTTCTTCGCCAGCTGGATAACATCAAGAAATTTTACTTGGCGACCGATGGTTTCGGACAGATGCTCGAATTGAAAGGATATCAGAGCGAAGGACATGACAGTGCTCATCCGGACTACTCCGGTAATTATAATGAACGGGCCGGAGGAAAGGACGATCTGGCGTTCCTGGCAAAAGAAGCCCGGAAATACAATACTCATATCGGAGTTCATATCAATCATAGTGAATCTTACCCGGAAGCGAGAGCTTTCAATGACCGGATTGTGACGGATATGCCCGCATGGAGTTGGCTGGACCAGTCTTATTTCCTGAATAAAGAGGCGGATATGTTGGCAGGAACTTTTGAGGAGCGTTTGAACCGGCTGAAAACAGATGTGCCCGACCTGTCTTTTGTTTATCTCGATACGTACCGGGAATACCGTTGGCTGGCTCATCGGACTGCCGGATTATTTAACCGGAATGGCTGGGCTGTATGGACGGAAGATGCAGATGTGTTTGATAAAGAGGCTGTGTGGATTCATTATAATCCGGAGGCTAAAAGTTTGATACACCGGTTTGTTCACCATCAGTATCGGGACGGGTACGCGGTTCATCCGGCTTTACTCGGAGGATATAACCGGGGAGCGGAGATCGGTTTTATGGGTTGGCAGAAAGGACGTGATTTTAAAGGTGTGATTCGTAACTTTTTTACCAAACAGTTGCCTTACAGATATTTGATGCATTATCCGGTGTTACAATTGGATACGGCACGTGCAGTATTACAGGGTGGCTTACTTGCAGTTGGTGATGGGAAGAACGGTACGCTAATTAAAAGGGAAGGACAGATATTAATGACGGGAGACTGTGCATTCATTCCCTGGAATCCGGAAACAGAAGAAAAGATCTACCATTATAATGTGAGGGGAGGGAAAACGACTTGGCAGTTACCGGCATCCTGGAAGCAACAGGAAACGGTTTATTTGTATGAGTTGAGCGATCTGGGGCGTAAGTTGGCGGGGACTCTTCCTGTCCGTAACGGTCAGATAGAGATAGATGCTCTTCCGGACAAAGGATATGTTGTTTATAAGCAGGAGATGGCTCCTTTACCGGAAATGATCTGGAGCGAGGGTAGTCCGGTGAAAGATACCGGCTTCGATAGCCAGTCATTCGACTATTGGAAGAAACAGGGAGCTACAGATGCTTTGGCTGTCAGGGAAACAGCCTACGGGCAGGATTATCTGGAAATAAAAGGAATGGATGCAGCCGGTGTCAGCCAGGTAGTAAACGGATTGATACCGGGTAAGGAATATGTCGCTTCTGTTTGGGTAAATGTCATCGGCCGGAAAGAGGCGGTGCTGGCGATACAAAGCGGGAAAACGCTGAGTGAACGGACCTCCATTTCGGAAAGCCGTGTAATGAATTTTACGGATAATACGGATCGTTTCAGAACAACCTGGCAGCGCTTGAAGATACCATTCCGTATGCCAGTAGGCGAAAAAGAGATTGTTCTTTCACTGAATGGAGGCATAGCTTCGGAGGATACAGCCGCCGTGTGTTTCGATGATGTCCGACTGGTGGAATGTCCCCAAGCACAGAAAACAGGTTATGCTTATTTTGAAGATTTTGAACATGTCGATGAGGGATGGGGACCTTTTATCGCTTGTCAGCCCAGTGCATTTACCACTCATCTGTCCCAAAAACACGATGTTTATACGGATAATACAATCCATGGGAATTGGTCGTTGGCTACCTGGCGCGAAAGAAACGGGGAGGTATATCGTACTTCTCCTTCGATGATCCGTTTCGCTCCGGGGCAGGAATATGAAGTCGAATTTGATTACAAGGTAGATACCAAGGATGTTTATAAGGTGGTCGGAAAATCCTTATCGGCCGGTAAGGAGGTCTTTTCCTATGAGTTGAATCGTCCCGGAAAATGTAATGTCCGTTTCACGACTCCGGACTGCACGGATTTTTATATTGCCGTAGTAAAAGAGGGGAATGGATTGCTGGTTATCGATGATTTCGGAATAAAAGGAGAGTTGATAAAATAGAATTTTAGATGTATTATATTATGAAGAAAAACTTATTACTGATAGGAAGTGTATGGCTGCTGACAGCCTGTAATGTATCTGTAGACCTGCCGGTGGTACCATCGGACAGCGATCTGCAGTTCTCGGATCTGGCAAAGACCTGGGATGAAGGAATGCCGTTGGGAAATGCGACAGTCGGTGCCCTGGTGTGGCAGCGGGATTCGGCGTTACGCTTTTCACTGGACAGGACGGATCTTTGGGATCTTCGTCCGATGGATAGCATTTCCGGACCGAATAACCGGTTCGCCTGGGTTCGTGAGCAGGTGATGAAAGGGGATTACCTGCCGGTACAGAAGAAGTATGATTGGCCTTATGACCAGCAACCGGCTCCGTCCAAGATACCGGGGGCGGCTTTGGAGTTCTCTCTGGAAGAACTGGGTTCTCCGTCCGATGTTCGTTTGTATCTGAATAATGCACTTTGTGAAGCTATTTGGGAGAACGGAACGACATTGAAAACCTTTGTCCATGCTACTGAGCCGGTCGGCTGGTTTGTTTTTGAGAATTTACCGTCATCAATAACTCCAACCTTGATCTCTCCTAAATATAGTACAGGTGGATCGGAAGCGGGTAGCTCTGTAGAGGGACAGGATTTACGCCGTCTCGGATACAACCAGGGAGTGATAAATGAAGAAACCAACCAGATTACCTATCACCAGGAAGGCTGGAATGGTTTTTCGTATGATGTAAATGTCCGCTGGGAGCAAAAAGGAAAGACTCTTTGCGGAGTGTGGAGCGTGACATCTTCGCTGGAACAGGATAAGGCGTCGGATAAAACGCAGGAAGCGATGACACGCGGTGTAAATCAGGATTATAAGTCTCATCTGAATTTCTGGAAGAATTACTGGGCAGAGTCTTCGGTAACACTTCCCGATCCTGTTTTACAGAAACAATATGACAATGAAATGTATAAATACGGTTCTGCTACCCGTGAAGATTCTTACCCGATCTCTTTGCAGGCGGTATGGACGGCGGATAATGGTAAGTTACCACCCTGGAAGGGAGACTATCACCATGACCTGAATACCCAGCTTAGTTACTGGCCGACTTATACGGGCAATCATCTGAAAGAAGGCTTGGGTTATCTGAATACGTTATGGAATCAAAGGGATGTCTACAAAGAATATACCCGCCAGTATTTTGAAACGGATGGTATGAATGTGCCCGGTGTCTGTACTTTGCAGGGCGTGCCGATGGGAGGATGGATCCAGTATTCTATGTCGCAGACTGCAGGAGCATGGCTGGCACAACATTTTTATCTTCACTGGAAGTATTCGATGGATCGTGAATTTCTGAAAGATCGTGCGTATCCTTTCCTGAAAGAGGTCGCTACATTCCTGGAGCAGATATCTGTAGTGGATGCGCAGGGTGTCCGTAAACTGACGATGAGTTCCAGTCCGGAGATATACGATAATTCGATCAATGCCTGGTTTAAAGATATGACCAATTATGATCTGGCCTTAATGAAGTTCGCTTTCGGCGCTGCTTCAGAGCTGGCAGGTGAATTGAATATCCCGGAAGAGGCCGCTCACTGGCAGAAACTGAATGAACAACTGCCGGAACTGGATACGGATAAAGAGGGTGCCCTGACCTTTGCAAAAGGTTTTTCATACGATCAGTCCCACCGTCATTTCTCTCATGCGATGGCTATTCATCCGCTGGGATTACTGGATTGGAGCCAGGGAGAAAAATCGCAGAAGATTATCCGGGCTACAATTAAGAAATTAGAGGATTATGGCCCCGATTACTGGACTGGCTATTCATACAGTTGGTGTGGTAACATGAAAGCCCGTGCTTTCGATGGCGAAGGTGCCGCACAGGAACTGCGTACGTTTGCCGAATGCTTCTGTCTCCGTAATACATTCCATGCGAACGGCGATCAGACAAAGACAGGCAAATCGAAATTTACTTATCGCCCGTTCACGTTGGAAGGAAATTTTGCTTTTGCTTCCGGTATCCAGGAAATGTTGTTGCAGAGCCATACAGGTATTATCCGGATATTCCCGGCTATCCCTGCCGGTTGGTCGAACGTTTCGTTCGATAACTTACGTGCTATGGGTGCTTTCCTTATCTCGGCAGAAAAGCAGAACGGCAAGATTACCAAACTCCGTATCTATCCGGAGCAGGGCGGTACCATCCGGATCGCTTCGCCGTTCGGGACGGATGAAGTGGTTGTCACCGGAAATGCCGGTGAAGTTACGAATGAGAACGGTATTCTTTCTTTTGATACGCGCAAAGGAGAGTGGATAGAGATAAAAACCGCTGGTTGAGTAATTGACTCTGTATAGAAATGGTAACGGGAAGTGTTCGCAGCACTTCCCGTTTTTTGTTTTGTGACAGATCATGTTACAGATTTTGTGCCAATCAAAACTGCCTGCAAAGATATAATTTATGTAACATAAAAATGTTAAAAGGATTTTTTCCTTATAGGGAGAAGGTCAATCTTTACTCAATATAAACAAGAGGTGGTTTTATTGTGGAAGAAGAGTAGAGAAATTTGTAGGATGAGAGATATTTATTTTATATCGGATAGTATGTTGAGAAGGATTGCATCCGCCGACCGGAATGCTTTCCGCTCTTTCTATGATATAATATATCCGCTTGTATACCGGTTCATTCATTACTTCCTGCCTAACCGGGCAGACTGCGAAGAAGTTGTTTCAGATGTTTTTTTTATCTTTTGGAAGGAACGATATTCATTGATCGATAAAAAAGATCTGAAAGCATGGATATATATCGTCTGTCGGAATGAGGCCTATCATTATTTGAAACAAAAGGAGAGGAATATGAATATCTCCATTGATGATATGCCGGTGGAATTACTGATCGAGAAGAATAATATAGAAGGAGAGATGATTGAAGAAGAAATGCTCGATGTGTACAATAATGCCGTGTCGGAGTTGCCGGAACGATGTAAGCTAATTTTTCTGATGATAAGGGAAGAACGCTTGAAGCATAAGGAAGTCGCACAGATCCTATCGATTGCTGAAGGTACAGTCGAACAGCAGATGAATATTGCTATTCGTAAGATAGTGGAGACTGTAAGAAAGTATTATCCTTTTCTGAGTTTTAATGACAAAAAAAGTAAAAAACAAAAATTCTTATATAGGTGAAACGGATGATATAACTCTTTATAGATAGAGATATGAAAGATTATAGGGATTAATTGAAAAATAGACGATCATGACTTTACACGAAGGTGATGAAAACAGGATAATAGTAGACGAGGTATGTAAGGAAGTTTTTCGGGTATTGAATGCCATGGGACATCCGGATGTTTCGGAGCAGGTCGATAATAGTAAAGAGTCGGTTTTCAAACGGGTGAATGAAAAGATTGAAACGGATTCTGTGCTACGGGTCCGGATCGACAGGAAACAACCAGGTTTCAGGTCTCTGATAGCTGCCGGAGTAGCATTATTATTGGCTTTGTCTGTCGGTACTGCTTATTATATGGGGCATGAATCCGGAAGGAAACTGCAGACTGCTGTTTCGGTGGAAACGGTTGCTCCGTTGGGAGTGACTTCGAAAGTGATCCTGGCAGACGGAACAGTTGTCACTTTGAACGGTGGATCGAAACTGACGTATCCGACTTTATTTGGCGGAAAAGAAAGAATTGTGAACCTGGTCGGTGAAGGCTTCTTCGATGTTGCAAAAGATGCTAAACATCCTTTTATTGTAAACGGAGCGAATTTGTCTGTAAGGGTATTAGGCACGAAGTTTGGTTTTAAGTCTTATAAAGAAGATATCCGGACGGTTGTCACGTTGAAAGATGGATCGGTAGAAGCGATTCCGCTGAATGGGGAGGCAACGAACGGCATTGTTCTGAAACCGGATCAACAGTTGGTACTGGATAACCGGACCGGTGAATTTCAGTGCCGGATTGTAAATTCGGCCGAGTATTTGTCTTGGAAGGATGGTGTGTTGTATTTCAGAGATACGACATTGGAAGAAATTGCTAAAATTTTGGAGCGTAAGTTCAACGTAAAGATATCGATCACCTCCGAATCATTGAAGACTGATCGCTATTTCGCCCACTTCGGATATAGTGAAAATTTAGAGCAGATATTGACCTTATTATCTCACAAACGTCCCTGGAAATATGAAAGGAAAAATGGTACCATTGAAATAAGAAAGAGATACTAATTAAACATTATTGCCTATGGGAAAATAAAAAAATCATTACCGCCTGCCTCTTATTTATTCGCAGTAGATGACCGGCAGGGTGAAGATCCGGATAATCAGGATCAGAGAGATCATGTTACAGAGTTTATTGTTAATTAAAAATTGTTCATTATGAAAAATAACACAGGTACCGGCTGGAATAAGCCCTGGTATCGAAAGACAATTGTGGTCATGAGAAACATATTTATTCTTTTCCTTTTCATTTCTTATAATATGTTTGCGGCTCCGGGATATTCCCAGACTGCCCGTTTTGACTTAAATATAAAGAATAAGACTTTAGAAAGTGTTTTTAATGAGATAGAAAAGAATTCGGAATATTCCATTATCCTAAAGAGTAATGAAGTCAATCTGAAGGAGCGGGTATCGGTCCAGGTCCATCAGCAAACGGTTGGAGTGATCCTGAATCAAGTATTGAAAAATCAGGCATTGCAATATGAGATCAAGGATCGGCATATTATTATTTATAAGACGGAAACAGCCGGTAAAGCGGTCGATCAATCTGCCAGAAAGGTGATTACCGGTACGGTTATGGATGAAACCGGACAACCGGTGATAGGAGCGAACGTTGTCGAGAAAGGGACGACAAATGGTTCTATCACAGACCTGGATGGTAAATTTTCGTTATCTGTATCGCCGGGAGCTGTCCTGGAGATTTCTTATATCGGTTATCTGACGGCAGAGACTCCGGTACAGAACAGGGAGATATTCAGTATTGTCCTGAAAGAAGATACACAAAGGCTGGATGAAGTTGTAGTAGTCGGTTTCGGTACACAGAAGAAGGTGAATCTGACGGGCTCCGTATCTTCCGTCAGTGCGAAAGAATTGGAAGAGCGTCCTCAACCGAATGTACAGAATATGATCCAGGGGAAGATACCGGGCTTGCAGATTGTGAGTAACTCCGCTCAACCTGGACGTGACAGCGGAAGTATAACCATTCGTGGGAAAGGTTCTTTCGGTGCCAGTTCCGATCCATTGATATTGATTGATGGTATTGTCGGCTCTTTAAGTGCATTGGCACCGGATGATATCGAGTCTATCAGTGTCTTGAAAGATGCAGCCTCTGCTGCCATTTATGGTGCCCGGGCTGCTAACGGGGTTATTTTGGTAACGACAAAAAAAGGAAAGTCAGGCAAGGCGCAGGTTTCTTATAGTTTTAATTACGGTTGGCAGCAGGCAACCGAACTGAGCGATCAGATTTGGGAATCGGCTACATATATGAAGATGTACAATCAACTGGCTGACCGCATGGGAGGAAAAGTGAAATATTCACAAGAGATGATCGATAAGTATAGCGATCCGAATCGTGATAAGAATTTGTATCCGGATTATAACTGGATGGAAGAAACATTCAAAACCGGTTCGAATATGACACATAATATCAATGTGAGCGGTGGAACGGAAAAAGTCACATATAACGTATCTTTGGGGTATTTGAAGCAGGAAGGTTTGTTACCGGGACATGATTATAAACGATATACTGGTCTGATGAGCCTGGAAGCTCAGGTGCATGAACGTATCAAGATAGGAGCAACCAGTAATTTTTATAACGGGAAACTGGATGAACCGTATTACACCAATGATGCTTTGATCCTGATGATCCTTCAGTCACGTCCGATGACAAAACCTTATTTACCGGATGGAAGCGGTCGTTATTCGTATTTGAGCATGCCGGAAAGTTACGGAGGTGAATGGCAGAACCGGAATCCGATATGGGCAATGAATGAGACATCCCGGAAGGTGGAGAACTGGATTGCCAACGCACAGGCGTATGCGATTGTCGATTTTATTAAAAAGGATAATATGAAACTGGACTGGACGACGAAAGCTGGTTTTCGTTATGCCGACCAGTTCCTGAATACACATTATCCGGCTCATCCGGAAGGATATTATTATCTGAAAGAATCCGAATACAAACAGGGTGGGGCGGACGAGTATATGTATGCTGTTGATTTTTTTCCGGAAAAAGGAGTGTCAAACCGGGACCAGAGAGAGTTCTACCGTATGTTTTATACGACATTAGGCTATTCATGGGATATAACGAACGATCACAGTCTCGGAGCTTTGCTGGGGTATCAGGAAGAAGCACAGAGTACACGGACCCTGGAAGGTAAACGTGAAAATTATCCGTCGGATTCGATGACGGAGATAAACGGTGGTTCAACGGCCGGCCAGTCATTGTCGGGAGGACTAGCCGAATATGCGCTACGGTCTCTTTTCGGGCGTTTGAACTATGCTTATAAAGGGAAGTATCTGGTAGAAGCCAATTTCCGTTATGACGGAACGAGTAGGATACATTCCGATAATCGTTGGGGCGTTTTCCCTTCTTTCTCTGGTGCATGGAGAATTTCGGAAGAGGCTTTCGTTAGAGATAATATAAAATGGATGGATAATCTGAAACTCCGTTTATCCTGGGGGAAACTGGGGAATTCGGAAATCGGTAATTATCCGTATCAGGAAGTTTATTCGAGTACCGGCTATATTTTTGACGGTGCTGTTCAGCAGGGTGTGATCCAGAATAATTTGAAGGATCGGTCACTGAAATGGGAAACGACTACGGTAACAGATGTCGGAATGGATATCATATTAGGTAACGGTTTATTCTCGGCTACAGTCGACTGGTATAATAAAATAACAGACGGGATCCTGTCGCAGGCTGCCATACCTTTAAGTGTAGGAATGGGAGCTCCGACGATCAATTACGGAAAGTTGAGGAACCGGGGTTTTGAATTCGAACTGGGACATCAGAACAAGATCGGGGAATTTACTTATGGCTTAGGTTTTATGGCTTCTATCAATAAGAATGAGGTTTTAGAATTGAGGGCTCCTTCTTATGGAAGTTATATTTATGAAGTAGGGAAACCTTACGGAGAGCATTATTTGTATATCTGGGATGGGATCTTCCAGTCAGAAGAGGATATAGCCAATTCCCCGGATCATCCGAATAACCCAAAACCGGGGGATATCAAATTCAAGGACCTGAATAATGACGGAGTGATCGATGGAAAGGACCGGACGATGGTCGAGGGTGTTTATCCTAAGATGTTGTACTCTTTCAACTTCAATGTCGGATATAAAAACTGGGACCTGTCTTTGTTCTTCCAGGGGATAACCCGCCGTAAGATATGGACAGACTTTTTCGGTGATGCCCCGTTTGCACAGGGTGCGCCTCCTTCTTCCCGCTTTCTGAATGCCTGGACACCGGAGAATACGAATACCAATGTGCCTGCTCTTTATACACATGGATATGCTCCGATGACCGGATTGCGTTCGACCTATAACCTGAAAGATGCTTCTTATCTGAGATTGAAGAATATACAGCTAGGTTATAATCTTCCCCAGTCGTTGCTGAATAAGATAGGTATCGATTTTCTTCGGGTATACTTCTCCGGTGAGAACTTATTCACTTTCACAAAATATCCTGATTTTGATCCGGAACGTGCAGGTGACGGCTGGCATGCCCAGTATCCTCATGCTAAAACCTATTCACTCGGTTTGAATCTGAAATTTTAAAACATAAAATATACAACCATGAAAAAGAGTCTTATATATACATTTTTTACCAGCCTGCTGGTTCTTATGCCCGGCTGTAACGATATGGACTTGTTCCCCCAAGACCAGTTGGGACCGGATAATTTCTGGAAAACCGAATTGGATATTCAAAGCGGTATTGCCGGTGTTTATACGAAACTGAAAGGTGGATCGATGGATTGGAATCGGTACGGTTTGGATAATATCACCGATAATTCTTATTCCTGGACTACCTGGACCGGCATTGCCAGTATCCAAAGCGGATCGATAGAAGCGACGACCGGCGGTATCATTAGCAGTAGTTATAAATCCGGATATGAAGGGGTGGCGGCATGTAATAATTTTATGAAGAATTACCCTGTAGCCAAAGAAAATGCAAAGCTGAGTGAAGAAAAAGCGAATGCCTATGAAGCGGAAATTCGTTTTTTAAGAGCTTTCTTTTATTTCGAATTAGTCCGCTTCTATGGAGATATACCGCTGTATAAAGAGGCTATTTCTTCCGTAGATGCATCCAAGATAAAACAGAGTCCGGCTTCAGAGGTGTATGAATTTATTTATCAGGATATCAATTTTGCTATTGACCATTTACCGAATGTCGCGTATGGCAGCGGACATGCAGTGAAAGGTTCGGCACAGGCATTAAAAGCCCGTATCGCTTTGTTTCAGGGAGACTGGAAGACCGTAGAGAGTGTGACAAGAGATTTGATCCAGTCTGATCTGTTTCGTTTGGCGGATACCTATCAGTCCCTCTTTATAAAGAGGGAAGGACAGAGTAATAATCCGGAGATATTGTTTTCTATTACTTATCTGAATCCGGATTACAGGCATGATGCAGAGATGGTCTATTACTATCAGAATGAGATCGCTCCTATGGAAGACCTGATGAAATGTTATGAGGAGAACGATGTCCGTTTGAGGGAATGGTATGTCTTTACCGGCATTGGGGAAAAGTCGTTCATTAATCCGTTTGGGGAAGTGGCTTCTACGGAACAGGCGCCATTGACGGGATGGGTACTTTTGAAGCATATGGATAAATACAGGAGGGAAACTTATACGTATACGAACTACGACTTCCGAACGGATAATGATGTGATTGTTCTCCGGTATGCAGATGTGTATCTGATGTATATTGAGGCTATGGTAGAACAGGGGAATGGTACGACAACGGACGCATTGGCAGTTAAATGTATGAATGAGATAAGGGAGAGAGCCGGGTTGAGTCCGGTGTCATCCATCTCACGTGACGGGCTGCGTTTGGAAAGAAGACGTGAACTCGCTTTTGAAGGATTACGACATTTTGATCTAATTCGTTGGAAGACAGCAAAAAATGTAATGAACTCTTTGGTAACTCCAGCCGGAAAATGTACTTTTGAAGATCATATGTATGTATGGCCATTTCCGCTTAGCGAGATGGATGTTAATCCTGAATTAGATCAGAAACCTGGTTATAAGTAATTTATAAATATTATGAGAAACACTTTTGCAAAAGTTGTCTGGTGCCTGGTGCCGACAACACTATTGGCTTGTGCCGGAGATCCTCCTCTGGCAAAGCAGACTTCTTCGACAATCCTTTATATGGATAAACCGGCGGCATCCTGGTATGAAGCGACCCCGATAGGGAACGGACGTTTGGGGGGAATGGTGTATGGCGGGGTTACCCGGGATACTATCCGAACAAACGATGATACGTTCTGGAGTGGTGAACCGCGTGATTTGCAGCGGCCAGGAACCTACAAGGTCCTTCCGGAGATACGCAAGTTGTTGTTGGAAGAAAAGAATCAGGAAGCACAGAATGTGATCGATGCCAATTTGCTCGGTCCCTGGAATCAGAATTATATGCCTCTTGCCGATATTCTGTTGGAATGGCTGGGAGATGGGAACGTTTCTGGTTACAGAAGGGAACTGGATCTGAACCGTGGAGTGGTGACGATCACCTATGCACAGAACGGGATAAATTATAAACGGGAGTTATTTGCTTCGTATCCCGATCAGGCTATTGTGATGAATATCTCGGCCGATAAGAAGAACGCTATTGAATTTACTGCCGGTCTGGGAAGCCAGATCGAGAGCGGAGTAAAAGTAGAAGATGATCAGGTTGTGATTGACGGACAGGCTCCTTATCATACCGATCCTAATTATACGGGCGTCCATCCTCCGGTATATAAAGAGGGAAAAGGAATGCGTTTTGAAGGGCGGTTGTTGGTTAAACAGGAAGGCGGATCGGTTACTCCTTCAAGCGATAAGCTGCATGTGAAAGAGGCAACTTCCGCTACTCTGGCTTTTGTGGCGGCAACCAGTTTTAACGGTTTTGACAAAGACCCTTATACGAATGGAAAAGATGAAAAGGCGATTTGCCGGAAATATCTTACTTCGTTGGAGGCAAAGAAGTATTCCGACCTGTATAAAGCACATGTGGCTGATTATGCTTCTTTGTTCGGGAGGGTAAGCATTGACCTGGGAGAATCGGCGGAAGCTGCTTTACCAATAAACCGACGGATTGCAGACTACAAACCGGGCATGGATCCGGCTCTTACTGCTTTGTATTTCCAGTTCGGACGTTATCTGCTTATCTCTGCTTCCCGTCCCGGGTCGCAACCGGCTAATTTGCAGGGTATCTGGAATCAGGATATGCAACCCGCCTGGAGTGCGAACTGGACGATCAACTGTAATGCGGAAATCAATTATTGGCCGACAGAGATCACGAACCTGTCCGAATGCCATGCCCCGATGTTCGATATGATCCGGGAAGCATCGGTCGACGGAGCGAAAACGGCAAAGAACCTGTATAACTCCCGTGGCTGGATGGCACATCATAATCTGGATATCTGGCGGACTACCTGGATGGTAGGAGGAACCGGATTGTACTCATTGTTCCAGGTGGGTGGTGCGTGGCTTTGTCAGCATATCTGGGAACATTATCTGTTTACGCTGGATGAAGATTTTTTAAAGGATCATTATGACCTGTTGAAGAATGCCTCTTTGTTTTATCTGGATAATCTTCAGACCGACAGGGATGGTTATCTGGTGACAAGTCCTTCCGAATCCTTTGAGAATGGCTTTGTGAAGCCGGACGGAGAGACCGGTTGGGCTTGTATCGGTTCGGCGCAGGATATGCAGATCATCCGTGCATTGTTTGAGAATACCATGAAAGCGGCTGATATTTTGAATGACGGTGCTTTCAAAGAAGATGTTTCCAAAGCGTATGCGAAATTGGCTCCAATGAAAATCAGTCCGAGAACAGGCCAGTTACAGGAATGGAACGATGATTGGGAACCTTCCAATCCGGCGAGCGGGCAGGTAGGGCATGGATGGGCATTTGCCGTCGGTAATCAGATAACCTTGCGGGGGACGCCGGAATTGGCACAGGCTTTTAGAAAAACGATCGATTATCGTCGCCCCGGTTATTCTTATAATAGCGGTAGCTGGACGGGAACATTCCCTGCTGTCTATTGGGCTCGTTTTGAGGAACCGGACAGCGTACAACGTGTGATCGACCGCCATTTCGATCTGGCATTATCTCCCAACCTGACTTGTGAGTTTATGAAGTCCTGGCAGATAGACGGTAATTTAGGGATAACAACGGCTATAACTGAAATGCTGTTGCAGAGTCATGCCGGTGAGATCAGCCTGTTGCCTGCTTTACCGGCTAAATATCCGGTTGGTTCCGTTACCGGCTTACGGGCTCGTGGAGGTTACGAAGTGGATATTTTCTGGAAAGACGGAGTACTTGTGAAAACAGTGATTCGTGCTGATAGAGTCCAAAAGGATGGATCGGTTAGGGTACGGTATGGCGATAAGGTAAAGTCTGTCAGACTGGAAAAAGGAAAGTCTGTCACATTAAACGGTATTCAATTGGTTTAATAATTGAATACTGTTGAATTTCATAGGAAACAGGTGTTATAATATATATTTTTAATATCTTTACGATCAAATAGTATAATATTATGATACCTGTTATGTCTCCATATAGTAAGTTAAGTCGCGAAGAGTTGATTTGTTTGCTGGATGCAAAAGATAATGAAATAAAGGAACTTAAATCAGGTTGTTCTGTAGTATATAATGAGAATCAAGCATTACATAGCGTTCTGATGAAAGTGTTGCTAACCCTTCATAATGAAGATGATCAACCGTTGAAGAATGCTTTGGCTTTGTTGCTGGATTATTTTAAGGTAGACTTGAGTTATATAGGGTTGTTTGACGACAAAGGGTTGAATATAGATTTATCTTATGCGATAAGGGCGGACCGTAAAAAATCATTGTCCGGCATGACTCCGGAATTTACCATAGATATGATTCCTTGGGTCGTAGGTATGATCAAATCAAGGAAGGATATTGTCATTTCCGATATATATGATCTACCGGAGGATGTACAGGAGGATAGGAAACTTATGGAAGAGATGAATATCCGATCATTGTTGATCGCTCCTTTGGTTTATCATGGTAAAACACAGGGGTTTATTGGATTCAACCTGATTGAGGTTCCACATTCATGGACTTCTGTTGAAATAAATGAGATACATTTGGTGGCAAATATTTTTTCGATAATTATTGAGTGTTGGCAAATAATGAATAATTTGAGCCAGTCGAAAAAACAAATTTCCGAATTGAGCGGTAGATTTAAGCTGTTCTTTGATAATCTTCCGGTAGGTGTCGAACTGTATGATGCCGACGGTTTTATGATTGATGTTAATGATGCTGATACTCAGATATTCGGTACGACTCGTGAGAATTTGCTGGGCATCAATCTTTTCAATCATCCTAACGGCACGGAAGAATTGTTGGGACTTATGCGATCGGGACAACCTTTCAATTATCCTTTTGTCTACCAATTCTGTAATGTCCAGAAATCCGGCTACTATCAGTCTGAATACCAAAACTCGGTCAAGTACCTTACTATAACGGGTATGGGGCTTGGATGTGATGAAAATTTAAAACCAATCGGTTATCTGGTAATCGTGACGGACGAAACGGAAAAGCAGATCAAAGAAGAGCAGATGAAAAATAATCTGGCTATTCTTAAGGCTATTTTGCTTTCCGGACAATCGCTGGTGGCTGAATACGATATTGATATGAAGCAGTTGTTCGTCAATCCGGTCTTAAACGACAAACCCGCAAATAATAAGTTGTTCAAGTTTTTATGTTCCGGTGACAGATTGTCATTTGAAGACTTGAAGTATGTTATCCGGACAGAAGATAATATCCATCAGCTTCTTCAGGTCATTGAAGGAAAGCAGGAGCATTGCAGTTTTATCTGCCGTACAAAGGTCGATGAAGAGACCATATGGATTCGTTTTAATGCCCAGGCATACCAAAGCCGATGGGGAAACCGGTTGGATAAACTGGTTTGTTACATCACGAATATTACGGAAGAAAAGACGCTGGAAGAAAAACTTCATTTTGCCGAATATGAGACACGTCGATCAGAATTGGAGATGCAAAAGGTACGTGAGGCCGATAAATTGAAATCGGCATTTCTGGCTAATATGAGTCATGAGATCCGAACCCCTCTGAATGCTATCGTAGGTTTTTCAGGTCTTTTGGTAGAAAACTGCGAAGAGGAGGAGAATCATGAATTTGTGGAGATCATTAATGAGAATACGGAATTGCTTCTTCGTTTAGTATCTGATATCCTGGACTTTTCAAAGATCGAATCCGGTATCCTCGACTATTATCCGGAAGAAACCGATCTGAAGGAGTTATGTTTCGGACAATACCGGATACATTCTCTTAAAATGCCAGAGAATGTATTGCTAATCTATGACATGAATGTTATGCCGGATGTTATTCTGTATACCGACCCCAGGAGGGTAGCGCAGGTTATATCCAATTTGATTTCGAATGCCGCTAAATTTACTGAGAAAGGAACGGTTACTCTTTCATTTCATTTGGTTGGGGATGCTGTACAATTTGAGGTCTCCGATACCGGCATCGGTATCCAGCCTCAACATCTTCATACTATTTTTGAGCGCTTTTATAAAATTGATTCATTCAAGCAAGGTACGGGGCTGGGACTTACCATCTGTAAAACGATTGTCGAGTCCCTGAAAGGAACGATCGGAGTCGACTCTGTTCCGGGGAAGGGATCACGTTTCTGGTTTACTTTACCCTATACAGGATAGTACCCTTGAAGTATGTGTTTTTTGTTTTACGTTTTTGCCATATAGAATATTTTCCATATCTTTCCGTGATTTATCCGGAGAATGGGACATGAGATTTGTTTGTTTGATTCGTCCGTTGTAACCGGAGTTGGTTTTATTGATTCAGCTTAGACTTAAACGAAAAATTAATAATGTACAATAATTAAAATGATTATTTTATGAAAATCCTAAAAACACTATTCGGATGCCTGACAGGAGTTGTTTTGACGGTGAATGTAAACGCCCAACAGGTACAAGGTTTTGTCCACGAACGTTCAACCGACTATGAATGGCCTACAGATCAAAAGGTTTTGGATAAACTGGATAAATGGCAAGATCAAAAGTTCGGTGTTTTATTCCATTGGGGACTTTATTCTGTTCCCGGTATCGTAGAGTCATGGTCCATTTGTTCCGAGGACGTAGACTGGATATCCCGCAAGAAAGATATGACATACGATGAATACAAGAAGTGGTATTATGGCTTGAAAGATTCTTTGAATCCGACACAGTTCGATCCCGCTAAATGGGCGGATATTATGCAGGATGCAGGAATGAAATATATGATTTTTACAACGAAGCATCACGATGGTTTCTGTATGTTCGATTCGAAGTATACGGATTTTTCCATAGCAAACGGTCCTTTCGGTACTGATCCGAAAAAGGATGTGGCGCGTCATGTCTTCGATGCTTTCCGTCAGAAAGATTTTATGATCGGATGTTATTTCTCCAAACCGGACTGGCATTGTGAGTGGTTCTGGAATCCTTATTTTGCGACAGCTAACCGTCGTCAGAATTATAAGAAAGAAAACCATCCGGACTGGTGGAAAAACTATCAGGACTTTACATATAATCAGATGGATGAACTGATGACCGATTATGGCAATTTCGATATCCTTTGGCTGGATGGCGGCTGGGTGACCGGTGAGGATGTCAATCTGGATAAGTTGCTGGCGAAGGTACGTACTTCTACACAACCGGGTTTGATCTCTGTTGACCGTACGATCCGTGGCAGAAATGAAAATTATCAGACTCCGGAGCGCAGTATCCCTGAAACGCAGTTGAATAATCCATGGGAAAGCTGTATTACATTGAGTAATGATTGGGGATGGGTTCCTAATGCGCCTTATAAATCTCCAACTAAAGTAATTGGTCTTTTGGCAGAGATTACTGCGAAGGGTGGCTGTTTGTTATTGGGGGTCGGTCCGACTCCGCTAGGAACTATCGAAGATGCAGTAACAGAACGCCTGCATGTTATCGGTGACTGGTTGAGAGTAAATGGAAAAGCGATTTATAATACCCGCATCACTCCGGTTTATAATGATGGCAATGTTTGGTTTACTGCAGATAAAGACGGTAAGACTTTATATGCTGTTTACGCTTTGCCAGAAGGAGAAAACTTACCGGAAACAATCGAGTGGTCCGGAAACATTCCTACAGGCAAGATGAAAATGCTGAAAGGAAACAAGACGGTGAAGTATACAAACAAAGACGGTAAAGTAAAAGTCACTCTACCGAAAGGATTAAAGAATGAACCGATTGCCCTGCAGTTTGCTGTTAAAAAATAAAACAATATAATTATATGAGTAAAACAACATCTTTATTGATCGGCCTGATTGCTTGTGCCGGGCAAGTTATGGCCCAGCAACCGGTATATAAGCAAGCGACGGCCCCTATTGAAGACAGGATAAATGACTTGATAGGACGTATGACCGTCGAAGAGAAAGTCGGGCAACTATGCTGTCCGTTAGGTTGGGAAATGTATACGAAAACAGCTAACGGCGTTGTTCCTTCCGAATTATATAAGGAGCGGATGCAGGCGATGCCTATCGGTTCCTTCTGGGCTGTTCTGCGTGCCGATCCCTGGACACGAAAGACATTGGAGACGGGTTTGAACCCCGAATTATCGGCTAAGGCTTTGAACGCTTTACAGAAATATGCTGTAGAAGAAACCCGTTTGGGAATACCTGTGTTGTTTGCCGAAGAATGTCCGCACGGACACATGGCTATCGGGGCCACTGTTTTTCCGACTTCACTGGCACAGGCAAGTACCTGGAATGAGGATCTGATGTATAAAATGGGAGAAGCGATCGCTTTGGAAGCCCGTTCGCAGGGAGCTAACATCGGCTATGGTCCGGTATTGGATATCGCCCGTGAACCCCGTTGGTCGCGTATGGAGGAAACTTTCGGGGAAGATCCTGTGTTGACATCTAATTTAGGCGTTGCTTTTATGAAAGGCATGCAGGGGAACAACCAGAGTGACGGTAAACATCTTTTTTCCACTTTAAAGCATTTTGCCGCTTACGGAATACCTGAAGCCGGACATAACGGGGCACGTGCCAATGTAGGTATGCGCCAACTCTTTTCTGATTATCTGCCTCCTTTCAAAAAAGCTGTCGAAGCAGGTGTGGGAACGATCATGACCTCTTACAATTCAATCGACGGTGTCCCTTGTACTTCTAATAAATATCTGCTGGACGATGTACTTCGTAAACAGTGGGGATTTAAGGGATTTGTCTATTCTGATTTGACAAGTATCGAAGGGATCGTAGGAGCTCGGGTTGCTAAGGATAATAAGGAAGCAGCCGTGTTGGCATTGAAGGCCGGTCTCGATATGGATCTGGGTGGAAATGCCTACGGAAAGAATCTTCAGAAAGCATTGGAAGAAGGTGCTATCACAGTGAATGATCTCGACCGGGCGGTGGCTAATGTGCTTCGTTTGAAATTCCGTATGGGATTGTTTGAAAATCCGTATGTTTCTCCCGAACAGGCCAAACAGGTAGTACGTTCGAAGGTACACAAGGAACTGGCTTGTGAAGTAGCGCGTGAAGGCATTGTCCTGCTGAAGAATGAGGGTGTATTACCATTGAAGAAAAATATCGGAAGTATTGCAGTGATCGGCCCGAATGCCGATATGATGTATAACCAATTAGGCGATTATACGGCTCCACAGGAACGGGAAGAAATAGTGACTGTCCTGGATGGCATCCGGAAAGCAGTGTCTCCTTCCACAAAAGTAAATTATGTAAAAGGATGTGCCATCCGTGATGTAACGACCAGTAATATTCCTGCTGCGGTAGAAGCTGCCCGTGCGGCTGATGCTGTCGTTCTGGTAGTAGGTGGTTCCAGTGCCCGCGATTTTAAAACGAAGTATATCGGAACAGGTGCAGCAACCGTATCGAATGAGGGAAACCAAATTCTTTCGGATATGGATTGCGGTGAGGGTTTCGACCGTAGCACATTGCGCCTGTTGGGCGATCAGGAAAAGTTACTGGAAGCGGTTGCCGCTACCGGTAAGCCATTGGTGGTCGTTTATATTCAGGGACGTACCCTGAACATGAATCTGGCATCAGAAAAAGCACAGGCTTTGCTGACTGCCTGGTATCCGGGTGAACAGGGCGGAACGGCTGTAGCTGACGTTTTGTTCGGTGATTATAACCCGGCCGGACGTTTACCGGTTTCTATTCCCCGTAGCGAAGGGCAGCTGCCATTATTCTATTCGCAGGGAAAGCAACGTGCCTATGTAGAAGAAGCAGGAACTCCTCTGTATGCTTTCGGCTATGGGCTGAGCTATACCACCTTTGAATACGGTCAGCTGGAAATGCAGAAGGGAAATGGTAAAGATGCTTTGCAAACAGTAAGTTGTACGGTAACCAATACCGGTGACTGTGATGGGGAAGAGGTTGTCCAGCTTTATATTTGCGACAAAGTAGCTTCTGTTTCCCAGGCCCCGATCCTGTTGAAGGCTTTCGAGCGCGTTGCTTTGAAGAAAGGTGAAAGCAAGAAAGTTACATTTACATTGGGTGAAGAAGAGTTGTCTCTGTATAATATGGATTTGAAACAGGTCGTAGAACCGGGAGATTTTAAAGTTATGGTCGGTGCTGCTTCGGATGATATCCGCCTGGAAGGTGAGTTTACGCTATAAATTCCCGATATTAAAAAAGAGGAATAGGACTGCAGTAAGAATTGTAGTCCTATTTTGTTGTTGAAATATTGATTTTAAGATATCTCCGTACACTGGCACAAAATATACCAAGCAACAGGTAACAGATCCAGTTTCTTGAGATGAGACCGGAGTTCGGCCAACGCTTTGCTGATATGTCCTTCTACGGTTTTCTCATTTATATTTAATTGTTGGGCAATTTCTTTGTTTTTTAATCCTTGCCCACGACTTAACAGAAAAACTTTACGGCATTGTTCGGGTAGTGTATCTACACATAACATGATTTCTTCGGATATTTCTTTCAATAATAAGGATTCCTGTAGATCGTAACTGATTATTTTTTGCTGTAATTGTAACTTAATACTTTGTTCGTCAATAGCAAGGCTTTCCTGTAAAGAGTTGAGATAGCTGATTGATTTGTTGTAAGTTGCTTTATATAAATAAGGCTTTATCGGATCATTGAAGTCAATACTTTCCCGTTTCATCCATAAAGCCAGAAAAACATCCTGTACAATATCTTCGGAGGCCTGTTTGTCATTTGTATATTTATTGGCAAATGCTAGTAGAGGGCAATAGTTGGCATGAAACATATCCTCGAACAAGATAAAATCCTGTTTCAAGGGTTCGTTATTAATCTTGTTATATCCGTTCTGCATTTTATTCAAATCAAATAAGCGTCATCTCCTTTACAAAGGTATTTATTTTATGAAAGGATGCAACTTTTTACTCTGGTTTTGATCTTTTCAGCTGATTATTCCCATGTATGTGTTAAATAATATTTATTTTCAAAGGTGAAGCAAGGGATAGAGAAGATATTTATGTGATATATATAAACAAGGAACAAAATGGAAGATATTATTATAAAATATTTGACTCAGACTGCCACGGAAGAGGAAATGAAGCAGTTGTCGGATTGGTTGGAAGATAGTTCTGACAATCAGCAGCAGTTTGCTGTGACGAGAGATTTGTGGTTTGCCTCAGAGGCCTCGATCTCTTCTCGTTATGGCGAAAGTGCCAAAGCTTTCAGTATTTTTAAAAATAATGCGCTGGCTTTTGAAAGTAGAAAAAAGAAAAACTTCTTTTCTATGCGCTTACTGAAACTGGCAGCTTCCGTAGCTTTGTTGATTGTCTGTTCGGCAATTGCGTTCTTTTCAGGAAAAAAGAGTGTAACGAATGTTCCTCAAGTTACGAATGTTGTGATGAATCAGGCTATTATGGGATCTGGGCATAAAGGCACTGTCACTTTACCGGATGGATCGCTGGCCTGGCTGAACAGCAACAGTAAATTGATCTATCCGGATCAGTTTGAGGAAGGAATCCGGAAAGTAAAATTGATAGGAGAGGGATATTTTGAAGTAAAGCCAAATGTAAATGCTCCCTTTTATGTAGAAACGTCCGATATGTCGGTCAAAGTACTTGGTACTCATTTTGATGTGCAGAACTATGAGAATAAGAACATTTCGGAAACAGTTTTGCTGTCGGGAAAAGTAGAAGTCATATTGAAGAATAACGGAGAGAGACGTATTTTGTCTCCTAATGAGAAAATATCTTTTGACAGACAAACGAACAGTTATACGGTAGATCAGGTAGATGGCGTCGAATATGCTTTATGGACGGCTGATAAGCTGACATTCGAAGATGAGCGTTTGTCAACCATATTCCGAAAGATGGAACGGTGGTACGGTATTGAAATCTCCTGTAAGCAAGGTGTTCCGCTTAACTCCAGATATTCATTGACAATTCGGAATGAGTCGAAGGAAGAAATATTGAAGATGTTGTCTATTTTGGTTCGTATTAACTATACCATAAAAGACGACTCCATTATTATTCATAAAATGTAATATAAACCCACTTAAATCTGATAGCCTATGACGTAAGTTCTAAAGAGACAAAAAAATTAGGCAGATGCTGGAAACATCCGCCTAATATGTGTAATTAAAATCTGCTCTCAAAATACGACAATTGAGAGCTTCTTATTAATTTAAAGCAATACAAACGTATGAAAAAAAAATCCACGAAAGGAATAATTCTGTCCTTTCTTAACATTAATTCATTTAGAAAAATGAAACTAGTACTATTTTGGGTCTTTATAGCCTTTTTTCAATTATCGGCGGTGAATAGTTATGCGCAGGAAGCATCCATCGATTTGAAGTTGTCTAATGTATCTTTGAAAGAAGCTATACAATCCATTGAAAAGCAAACCGAATTTATTTTCTTTTATAGTACGGAAGAAGTCGATTTGACTAAAAAAGTAAATATCAATGTTCGTAAGGGTAATATAGAAGAAATATTGAATGATATTTTTCAGGATTATATGTACCAGATAGAGAACAGAAAGATCTTGTTAACTCCCAAACCTATGCAGAAAGCTCGTAAAATAACGGGTATTGTGAAAGATCATACAGGAGAAACTATTATCGGTGCAAATATCTCAGTGAAGGGAACGACTACTGGAACAATAACAGATATTGATGGAGGGTTTACATTGGATGTCCCTTCTGATAATGTGGAACTGATTATTTCATATATCGGCTATAAACCACAGGAGATCGCATTAAAGGGTCGTACATCATTACAGGTGGTCTTAGTAGAGGATGCACAGAACTTGAATGAAGTAGTGGTAGTTGGTTACGGTACACAAAAAAAGGCGAACCTGACAGGGGCTGTTTCTGTGGCTAATATGGGGCAGGTGGTTGGAAGCCGCCCGGTAACATCCATGTCGAGAGCGTTGGAAGGAGCAGTACCCGGACTACAGGTAAAGACTGATAATGCGTCTCCGGGAGCAAGCAGTAAGATCAATATTCGCGGGACAACTAATATAACAGGTGCTGAACCTTTGATATTGATGGATAACGTTCCGGTTGATATTAATACGATCAATCCGAATGATATTGAATCGGTTACCGTACTGAAAGATGCCTCTTCAGCTGCTATCTATGGTGCCAGGGCCGCTTATGGTGTGATATTATTGACAGCAAAGAAAGGAAGTAAGGATAAAACCCCGAGATTTAATTATTCAACCAATCTAACGGTCAGTAAGCCGTATGAGTTGATTCAAAAGGCATCCCCTCTTGAAACGGTGCAGGCATTGAAGGATTTTGGTTATTCTACCTATTGGAGCGGTCAGGATGTCGACAAATGGCTGACCTATTTGAATGAATATAATAATGATCCGTCTAAGTATCCTAATGGTTTTGTGCTGGAAGGCAATACCCCATATCAAATGCGGCAAACGGATTTCATCAATGATATGATGCAGAAAGGAGGAGGCTTTGAACAAATGCATAATCTGTCTGTAGATGGCGGGACTGCCCGGACAGCTTATCGTTTTTCATTTGGTTATACGGATCAGGACGGGGTACTTGTGAGCGATAATGACAGCCATCAGCGAATGAATATCAGTTCGTTCTTGAGTTCAGATGTGACAAAATGGCTGACAGCTCAATTGACTGTCAACTATGCAAAAGGCAAAAGGTCTGCTCCAAATACGGATGGGGGAGGTGATCCGTGGGGGATTGCAACGAGTTTTCCTTCTTATGCGCCGATAGGGTTTTATAACGATGGCGAAAAAGAACTGCCTTTCAGAACTCCCAGAAATCTGATCGAATTATTGGAACCGGTTAAAACGAATGAAGAAGTGTTCCGTGCCATGGGTAAATTGATTGTCTCGCCGTTGAAAGACCTGAAAATTATCGGTGAATTTACGTATGATAAAAAGAACACGAAGAAAGACCGGTATGATAAAAAGATGGAGTTTTTGCAGGGAACTAATTTCCAGGTAGAATCGACTCGGACAAACTCATTTTATCGGAAGGATATGAGTAATACGCAATACATGGCTGCCAATATCTACGCCTCGTATGAAAAGGAATTTAAGGGACACAATTTTGCATTGACCGCTGGTTTTAATAGTGAAAATAACCGCTACGAATTACTTTGGGAAAGTAAAACGGATATGATTAATCCGGACCAACCTTCCATTTCCAGTGCAACAGGTATATTAGACGGAAAAGACAGCTATACGGAATTTGCCATCTTAGGAGCGTTTTATCGGTTCACATATGATTATAACGGAAAATATTTATTTGAAACCAATGGCCGTTACGACGGTTCTTCTAAATTCCAAAGTGGGCACCGGTTTGGCTTTTTCCCCTCTTTCTCGCTTGCCTGGCGCTTGTCAGAAGAAGAGTTTATGAAAAACCTGGAATTTATCTCGAACCTGAAATTAAGAGGTACATATGGGAATATAGGAAACCAGGTGATTCCGCCTTATAAATTTTTGCCCGTGATGAACCCCTCCAAATCAAACTGGCTGGGAAGTGGGGAAACACAATATTGGACATTGGGAGTCCCGGGACTAGTCAGCCAGAACTTTACCTGGGAGAAAGTGCAAACAGTAAACGGTGGTATCGATATTGGTTTGTTTAAAAATCGTTTTACAGCCTCATTTGATTACTATGTCAGAAGGACGAAAGATATGTTCGGGCCGTCTGCTGACTTACCCGATGTATTGGGAACGTCAGCTCCTTCCATGAATTCAGCTGACCTGAAGACTAAAGGATGGGAATTACAACTCGATTGGAGAGACCAGATTGGTAGTGTAAACTATTCGGTTGGTTTTAATATTTTCGATTCGCAGGCAACCATCACGCGTTTTGAAAACGCAACAGGTAACTTGGCGAACAATTGGGATACCGATTCGAATGGCGAGAATGATGCAAACTTCTATACAGGGAAGAAAATGGGAGAAATTTGGGGATATGTGACGGACCGATACTATACGGTGGATGATTTTGTTGCAGGCTCTCTCGATGCTAATTTGAAAAATGGAAAATTGAAAGACGGCATTCCTTATATAAAGGGGACAGCTACCCCGAATCCGGGTGACATTTTATATAAAGACCTGGATGGTAGTGGCGATATTTCGAAGGAAGAAAACACTGTCTTTAATCCGGGTGACCGGAAAGTGATCGGGAATAACACACCCCGGTATCATTTTGGCTTTACCGGTAGTGCAGCTTGGAAGGGGATAGACTTTTCTTTCTTTATCCAAGGAATCGGAAAGAGGGATGTATGGGCGGTCAGCCCGCTTTCATGGCCTTTGTGCGGCGAGTTTGCTGCCATGCATGCCAATACGTTTGATTATTGGATGCCGGATCATACGGATAGTTATTTTCCACGTATTTATCAGCGTGACGGCGAAAATTCATCCCGTAACAGGTATGAGCAGACAAAATATTTAGCAAACGGAGCGTATTGGCGAATTAAGAATATCACATTGGGATATTCGTTCCCTCAGGAATGGCTGAGCCGTATAAAGTTGCAGCAGGTGAGGTTTTTTGTGAGTGGAGAAGATCTTTTTACCAAGCACCATCTGGCTGTCGGGCAAGATCCGGAATTAACGACAAGCAATGCCGTTTATCCTTTGATGACGAAGTATTCTTTTGGTCTGAATGTTACATTTTAAAAATTAATGAGTGTTATGGAAAAAACGAAAATAATAGGAGCTATTATTCTTATCACATCTCTGTTCGTGAGATGTGATGATTATCTGGATAAATTCCCGATCGAGTCACAAACGGAAGCAACCGCTTTCAATACGTACGATAACTTCAAAACGTATGCATGGAACCTGTATAGCATTTTTGATGATTATTCGTATAACGGTGAGGGGAATCCGAATATAATGAAAGGAGATCGCAATTCAGACAATTTGTCTTTTTCATCAGCCGGCAATGAATCAATCTTTGCATTCAACCGACTGACGCCAACTCAAAATACCATTGATTATAGTTATTCCTTTATTCGGAAAGTGAATGTGATGTTGGATCATATCGATGTCTCTTCCATGAGCCAGGGAGATAAAGATCATTGGAGAAGCGTTGGCTTGTTTTTCAGGTCGTTTCGGTATTTTCAGTTGATGTCTGTATTTGGTGATACCCAGTGGGTTGAACATACGTTGACTGAAAATGATACTGATATCTTATATGGCGAACGGGACCCGCGAGATCTTGTTGCCAAAAATATCCTGAATGATTTGGTCTGGGCGGAACAGCATATCAAAGCGGATGGCGAAGGGAGCAATACGATTAATGTACATGTTGTACGGGCATTGTTGTCACGCTACACTTTGTTTGAAGGCACTTGGCGGAAATACCATAATCTACCGGATGCGGAAACGTACCTGAATGCGTGCATTCAATATTCCGAGAAATTGATGGATACATATCCAAACGTAAGCAGTCGGTATGATTTAGTCTTTAATTCGGAGAAACTGGGAGCTGTGGATGGTATAATATTGTATAGGGCATATGCAACCTCTAACGGAACGCATTCGGTGAACCGTTATAACCGAAGTTCTTCCTGGTATTATGATATGAGCAAGGACGGCGTGAATAGCTATTTATGTGCAAATGGCAAACCTATCTATAATTCAGCATCCGGATTTGCAGGGGATAAGACAATATATGATGAATTCAGGAACAGGGATAGGCGTTTATATTATACGGTTACTCCTCCGTATAAAGTGAATAAAAGTACTTCCGACCAGAAGTGGGAGTTTACGGATGATCCCAAGGATAGAGAATATATCGATTTGCTAGAAAAATTGGAAACTACCGGTGAAGGGGGAAATGGCACAGGTGTTAAGGCCTTGCCGATTACAAACTGGAATAATCGTGAGATTGTTGTTCTTAAGAATCCGAATTTCAGAAAACATGCCGATCCCGGTTTCTTCATGACGGAGCTAGGTTATATTATCTATAAGTATTCTTTTGCCAGAGCAGGTGAACTCGAAAATACAACTGATTGTCCGATATTCAGGATTGAAGAAGTCTTATTGAATTATGCGGAAGTAAAATGGGAACTGGGGCAGTTTGATCAGTCGGTTGCTGATAAAACAATCAATCTGCTTCGCCCGAGAGCAGGAGTAGCTTTAATGAATGTAGCAGAAATAAATGAAACTTTCGATCCGAAACGCGACCAGTCTGTCAATCCTGTCCTGTGGGAAATTCGTCGTGAACGTCGAGTGGAACTGATGGCCGAAGGATTCCGTATGAACGATCTGAAAAGATGGCATAAAGGTGAATATGTCAACAAATTGCAAACGGGTACCTGGATTAAGAAAGCTGATTATCCGAAAATGGAAATTACCGGCGGAACCGATACGGAAGGATATATTAAACTATTCAATGATCCTGTCGCTATGGGCTTCGGTTGGAAGGATTATATGTATGTTTATCCGATCCCTCAGAGCGCATTGACTAAAAATCCGAATTTGGGAAAAACTCCAGGGTATGATTATTGACCCGTAGTATATAGCAGGTCGTTACAAAAAAAGTAGCGACCTTGTTATACCTGATTTTGTTATATCATTTAAATACTATCTTTATGGATATTAAGAATTTCTCTCTATATATTTTCTTTTGGGGTAGTCTGTTCATGCATTCGATGATACAGGCACAGACAGGACAGTTGGCAGACAAACCTCCTATGGGGTGGAACAGCTTCGACTCGTATGGCGTTTATTGTTATGAAGAAGCGGCTTTTGCCAATATGAAAGCAATGGACACAAAATTGAAACCGTATGGGTATACCTATTTCGTGATTGATAACGGATGGTTCGGAGAGTATCAGTTGGAAGAAAACACTCATTTCTCGGTTGAGAGGCATGCTTCGGACATCCGCATAAATGAATATGGATTATTCGAACCTTCCCTAACTTACTTTCCTAATGGATTTAAGCATCTGATCGATAGTTGTCATGCCAGGGGGCTGAAGTTCGGATTGCATCTGATGCGGGGAATTCCCCGTAAAGCAGTTCGGCTGAATACTCCTGTTAAAGGAACGAAATACAGAGCAGCTGATATTGCAGATACGGTCAATGTATGTACTTGGTGTACTTACAACTACGGGGTAAATATGGATAAACCCGGAGCTCAGGAATACTATAACAGTCTGATCAGCCAGTTGGCCGGTTGGGGTGTCGATTTTATCAAGTACGACGATATCGTTCCGTTTCCTAATGAGGTAGAAGCAATAGTGAAAGCAATCAAACAGTGCGGTCGGCCGATCGTCTTGAGTCTTTCGCCCGGTGATCAAGTAGAGGATAAAGATTTACCTGTTTTAAGGAATGCGAATATGTTACGCATAACGGGCGATATCTGGGATACGCAACATAGCATCGATCTTTCGTTTGATGCCTGGAAACGTTGGCAGGGAAAAGAGTCTCCTGGTTTCTGGCCTGATATGGATATGATTCCTTTCGGTGAACTTCAACTCATGTCGCCGCCGAACCGGAAAACGAAAGATCAAAAAGAAGTAGCCTTGTCAGGTAGGGGTACCACACGTTGGAGCGATTTGAATGAAGCACAGAAACATACCTTTATAACCCAGCGAGCGATGGCAGCCTCACCATTGTTTTATGGGGGAAGTGTGGTCACCATAGATGATTTATCTCTCCGTCTGTTAACTAATCAGGATATGTTAGCCTGTAATCAAAATGGAGTGATAGGCAATTTGATTTTAAAAAAAGAAGATATTGAAATCTGGATGGTAAAAGAAAAAGGCCGGGATGCCGGATGGATCGGTCTCTTTAACCGGGCTTCACAAACTCAAAGCCCCAAGTTTAGTAGGGAAGAGCTGGGGTTGAATGTGGGGAAGAAATACTGTCTGTCAAATATATGGGAGAAAAGAAAGGTAGTGAATCCGGATAAAGCAATAGAGATACCGGGTAACGGTGTTGTGTTTATTCGCTATGAATAACAGGGTGTAAAGGATAAAACAAGTAAAGAAACAATGAATAACTTTTTATATAATAAATATATTTGTATTCCGGTTTTGGGAACTTTGATGTTCTCGTGTAACGAAAAAACGGAGGATACTAAAGCACCAAACATTATTTATATTCTGGCTGACGATTTGGGATATGCCGAATTGGGATGTTATGGGCAGGAAAAAATAGAAACACCTAACATAGATAAGCTGGCGGAACAGGGAATGCGTTTTATGCAGAATTATTCAGGTTCGCCTGTATCGGCTCCATCCCGTTGTGTTACATTCACAGGTTTACATTCCGGCCATGCTTATATCAGAGGAAATGACGAAATGCCGGAAAGAGGAAATGTCGGTGATCATTATGCGATGCTAGCTGATTCTACCTTGGAAGGACAACGTCCATTACCTGCCGGAACGGTAACGATTCCGTCTGTTTTGAAAAAAGCGGGATATGTAACCGGTTGTATCGGTAAATGGGGACTTGGATTTCCTGGATCGGAGGGTACTCCAAATAAAATGGGCTTTGATTTTTTCTATGGATATAATTGTCAGAGACAGGCTCATACTTACTACCCTCCTTTTTTATACAGGAACGAAGCTCGTGAATATTTGCCCAATGAAGTACTGGTGCCTAATACCATGTTGGATAAAGGAGTTGATCCTTCTGATGAAAAGAGCTATGCAAAATATACTAAAGAGGTGTACAGTTGCGATCTCATGTATGACGAGATATTGAAATTTGTGGAGAATAATAAAGATACCACATTTTTCCTGACTTGGACAACACCACTTCCCCATGTCCCTCTTCAGGCGCCTGAGAAATGGGTGAAGCATTATGTCGATAAGTTTGGGGAAGAAGAACCTTATACCGGTAAACAGGGCTACTTCCCTTGTCGGTATCCGCGTGCAACGTATGCCGCCATGATCAGTTACTGGGATGAGCAGATTGGGGGGCTGATAAACAAATTGAAAGAACTCGGAATCTATGAGAATACGGTGATCATGTTTACAAGCGATAATGGTCCGACTTTTAATGGCGGTTCTGACTCTCCCTGGTTTGACAGTGCAAAACCCTTTCAGTCGGAATACGGGTGGGGAAAATGTTTTCTGCGTGAAGGAGGAATCCGTGTCCCTTTGATTGTGTCATGGGGAGGATACATTAAGGAAAAGACTGTCAGCAATCATGTCTGTGCCTCCTGGGATGTGATGCCTACCGTATGTGAACTGGCCGGAATCGAATCTCCTAAAACGGATGGCATCAGTTTTGTTCCCGAATTGCTGGGTAAAAAACAGCAAAAACATGATTATCTTTATTGGGAATTCCCGGAAGGGCAAGGTATGAAAGCGATCCGGATGGGACAATGGAAAGGACTGATACTGAATATTAGAAAGGAAGGAGAGGTGAATTTCTTATTATTTGATCTGGAAAAGGATCCGAATGAACTGGTTAATGTGGCTTCCGATCATCCGGAGATTGTGGAACAAATGAGACGTAAGATGCAGGATTCTCATGAAGATTCTCCATTGGAGAGATTCAGGATGTAATCAGATTTTATGCTAAAGATAGCGGTAAGTAACAGGCTCTATTCCTAAAATATTAATTTTTACGAAAAAAAGTTCCGCTTTAGCGATATCATTAGAGTGGAATAGTAGAATGTTATTGATTTGGTTTGTTTAGATTTACAGATGGAAACAATATCATGATTAAATATGAAAAAGAAACTGTTAATAGCGGGAACTTGCTTATTTATCTCTTTATTTTCACAGGCTCAGACCGTGGAAACATCCGATTCGCTTATAGTTCTTAAAAACGGCAAGCAATCGTTGTTCTTTTATCTGAATAAAGGGTTGTTCGATATAGCGGACAGTAAAGGGATAAACATTGTTCAGAATGCTTTTTTCCAGATGGGTGGTTTGCAGTCTAAAGAAGAGTATGTAAGTAGAAAATACACAGTCTCGGATGTAGAAGATGAACTTGGGAAAGGTAAAATGCTGACTATCCGTCTTGAGGTGAAAGACTATGCTGATATCATCTGGCAGGCAACTCTCTATGGCGATAGTGATTATCTGGTTTTTAATATGGGAATAGTGAATGACAATCGTGATCCTTACAGAGTAATGGCCTATTACCCGCTTATCTCCAACAATGTATACCCGGGTATAGAAAATGAGTTGAACTATAAGATTCTGGAAGGAGCCGGCGGCGGTGCCCGAACCTTTGTACTTAAAGATAATAATCTGACTTCTTTCAATAATATGCTGGTTAAATTCGGAGAACCGAATGCACCTAATATTCTGGTAGCCGGAGGTATTACATACAATGAGTTCGAGAAATTTGTTACTATCCGGAGAGAAAAGAAAAAGCTGAGAGTGAAACTTTTTGCGGAAGATCCGGTAGGTAAACTGGTTGACAGCAATACGGAATATATTCCTGATGAAAGGTTTTATCTTTGTTTCAATAATACGGATCCTTTTACCGCTTTGGAAAAATATTCGCAGGTTTTGAAGATTGCTCAAAAGATAAAATTAAATATGTACGATTATCCTACCGAATGTCTTTGGTATGCTAGTTTCTATAATAATGAAAAAGGACGTCGTAAGTTTAACGATACGAAGGGGGCTGTAGAAGAGATGGATAATGCCATCCGGTCGGGTATTACGAAATATACACGTGCAGCGATCCGCCTGGTTCCGGATGCATATGGAAAAAATAATCAGCAGGGCTGGTGGGATGATGCGCACTGGAGCATGTACGGTGATCGAATGTCTACTGAAGGTCCGCATTATATTGAACCTTATCTGACAACCCAAAGCTGGGGAGAAGCCATTGTAAAGAGAGGTGGTATACCGATTACCTATTTTCAATCGGGACGTCGAAGTGAGGACTATGCGCAGCAACATCCGGATCATATGCTTTTCAACGATTCCTACCGGGTGATCAATATGCCGGAAAGATTTATGCATCGTGTGAATCTCGGCAACGGATATGATGCCGGTTACTTTAATCATTGGTGGACAGATAAAATGTTGTGGAGCTATGACTTTACGGATGCCGGTTTCATATCTCATATGAAAGATGTTTACCGGAATTTGAAAGAGGCCGGCATAAAAGGTGTTATGTATGATTATCCCGAAGTGACAGCTTATGCTTTTGAAGGAGGTTTCGAAGACAAATACAAAACTACGGCTTGGGCATACAGGAACATGTTTAAGCTGGCATACGAAGAATTGGGGGAAGATTGTTATTTGGATGAACGTAATTTATTGAGAGGTTCTGATATAACTTTGGGACTGGTTGCTTCTCAGCGTGTATGGGCGGATACGGACGGTATTACTCCTGAAATGGTTACCCGTTGCGGGCTTCGCTGGTATAAGAACAGGGTCGTGATAAATTACGATATGGACTCGAAGGATCCGAGTGATGCCTTGCCGGTAGAGTTTCACGATGGAAACCGATCGTTATTGACAATGTGCTATGTAACGAACGGACGTTTCTTGTTGGGCAGAAGTTTTAGTCAGTTGTCAAAAGAACAATTATATGATATGAGTCGTATTTTTCCATATCATACGACCGCACAAAGCGCCCGTCCGTTGGATGCGTTTAAGGATGGTGTTATATATCCTAATATCTATGATTTTGAAATAACTCCTTCCTGGCATCAGCTAACGTTTTATAATGATCTTACCGATAAAAGTAAAAATATAGAAGTTTCATTGGATGGTTCGCTGAATGAAGGAGGTCTGGCACTTGATCCTGCTTCTTCATATTATATATATGATTTCTGGAATGATCAGCTTGTCGGAGTTCTGAAAGGAAACGAAACGTTAAAGCAGACATTACGAGAGGGGGAAGCTCGTATGATGTCCGTGCACGAAGTGAAGAGACATCCGCAGTTCATTTCAACTGACCGACATATTATGCAAGGATATTTGGATTTGAAGGATTGCCGGTGGAATGATATGCGGAAAGCTTTGACAGGTACGTCTTCTGTTATAGCCAATGAGCCTTATAAAGTAATTGTCGCTACAAATGGTAAGACATACAAACGCTGTAAGGTATCATCCGGCAAGGCCACGGTTAAAAAACTAGAAGGTTCAGTCGGATTACTGGAACTTACATTATTGAATAAACAAAATAAAGAGTTGGATTGGCAAATGTTATTTGAATAATCGGCTTGATTTGAAGGTCCGGTATCCAGGGTGATTCATTATAATCTGGATTTTGTTCTATAGATTTGGAATAAAGCTTGTTTTTCTAAAGAAAAAAACATATCTTTGAGAAATAAGAAACCCTAAATTTATAAAGGTATGGAAACAGTTTATTTGGCAACATTAGATAACGATTTCCAGGCAACTCTGTTATCGGATTTGTTGAGAAATGACGGTATTGAGTCTTTTCTGAAAAATGAGATCATTTCTTCCGTACTGAATATCCCTGGTTTTCAGATAGAGATATATGTGATGGAGAAGGATTATGAAAAGGCAAAAGGCATTCTGAAAGAAGCTTTCCCTGAATTGGTGGGCGAAGAATAAAGAGTAGTTATTGCTTAGTAAATATAAAAGTCGGGTGTGAGTAAGTCATGCCCGACTTTTGTTTTAGGTATATGTTTTTATATAACAGTTTTGTAAATCAACTTTTAGATCTTTTTATTGTTATATTAGTATAACTAAAGATATTTGTATGAAAACATTCATCACAACTCTAATTATAATAATGATGACGACAGCAATCAATGCACAGCAAAAAAGCTTTTATGACTTTACTGTGAAGACGATCGACGGAAAGGATTTACCACTTTCTACTTTTAAAGGAAAAAAAGTATTAGTTGTGAATGTTGCTTCCAAATGTGGTTTTACACCCCAATATGCCAAGTTAGAAGAGTTGTATCGGAAATATGGTAAAGATAACTTTGTGATAATCGGTTTCCCTGCCAATAACTTCTTACATCAGGAACCCGGTGCAAATGAAGAAATCAAGCAATTCTGTACATTGAACTATGGAGTCACATTTCCTATGATGGCGAAAATATCTGTAAAAGGGAAGGATATGGCTCCGCTCTATAAATGGCTCACTGAAAAAAGTGAAAATGGTGTAGAGGATGCCAAAGTCGGGTGGAATTTTCATAAATTTCTGATCGATGAAAATGGACATTGGGTTGCATCTTATGGCTCAAATACAGATCCTCTATCCGAAAAAATTGTAAACTGGATTACAAAGTAAATCATAAAATCTGATATCCATTTCCGCATTCTCAAAGCCTCCATTGATTTCCTACTCTTTTGCACTCACATTAACCCCTATTGCGTCGATATATTTCATAATTAAATATATAGAATACATTGGAAATTCATTGTACTCTTGATATGATACTTTTACTTTTTCGATTTGCTAATTCACAATCTCCATTATCTTCAAATTTAATTTCCCCCGATAAATGTAATAAAGGTTCATTGTCATTACATATTATAACAATGAATATTTTGTTCTGTTCCTAATTTGATACATTTTTAAAGAATCCGTTCCGTATTTAAAAGATCTTGCCATAAGTATAATACCTACTGATAATGAGAACATAACTTACTTTGTAATCGTAAAACATTATCAAATTAAAGCATTGTGTAAAGTAGTTTTCATTAAAGCATTATTATTATGGAAAGCAAAAAAATGTGTGTGTGGAAACGAGGGGGATACTTGTTTATTGCGACTTTATTAGGCGCAGGTCCTTTCTCAAGTCATATTTATGCCGGAACTGATCATGATCAGTTCAACTCGGTTACTTCCGAGTTGAATAATGATTTAAATCAGAAAAAGGAGAAAAAAGTAACAGGAACGATTGTCGATGAAACCGGCGAACCTGTTATTGGGGCCAATGTAGTTCAAAAAGGTACTACAAATGGTAGTATAACGGATATAGATGGACGATTCTCTTTGGAAGTTCCGGAAGGGGCTGTTCTCGAAATTTCTTATATAGGTTATTTAACTCAGTCGGTACCGGTAGGTAATAAATCTTCTTTTCAAGTTACACTTCGGGAAGATACTCAAAAGCTGGATGAAGTGATTGTTGTGGGTTACGGTTCGACCAGTGTCCGGAAGAACACGGCGGCTTTGGCTACTGTTGACAACACGAAGGTTTTGGAAGTCCCTTTTTCCGATATGGGATCGACTTTGCAGGGACGTGTATCCGGAGTGATCGTGCAGCAAGGATCAGCTGAACCGGGACAGAATGGAGCCAGTGTGTCCATCCGTGGAAATGGCGATCCGTTATATGTAATTGACGGGTTTGTTTCTTCAAGTGGCCGTTTCATGGCTTTGAATAAATCGGATATCGAATCTATGACTGTATTGAAAGATGCAGCTTCCACGGCTGTTTATGGCATGAATGCCGGTAATGGAGTAGTCGTGGTTACGACTAAACAAGGAAAAGCAGGTAAGTTGAGTGTAAACTATCAGGCTAATTTTGCTTTCAATACGCCGTCTTATCCGGCTGAACGTATGAATGCCTATGAATATGCCACAGCAATTAACAATTTGTATCAGGCATTGGGGAATGGTTCCAACTCATTCAGAACTCAGGAAGAGATGCTTGAGATCGGAGCAAATGTAGGCTCCTACACAAATTGGGAAAAAGAATTGTTGCGTAATTATGCACCCCAGAATGAACATACGGTCTCGATCAGTGGGGGAAACGAAAAGTTGAAGTATTTCGGTAGCTTGAATTATCTGGGACAAAAAGGAATTTACAAAGCTGATAAGCTGAACTACGATCGTTATAATTACCGGACTAATGTAAGCAGTAATTTTGATGAAATAGGTCTGACTGTCGGTTTGAATGTGAATGGAACGGTTAGGGATGAACTTTATCCTAGTGCTAGTGCCTATACCCTCTATTCCCGTTTGAAAGACAGGACTCCATTTGAAAAACCATATAATGAAGACGGTACGATTTCCAATCAGTTCGATAATCCTGCATTACAGTTAAATGGCCCGGGTGAAATCAAATATCGCACCGTTTACAACCAATTGGCAGTAAATTTGGAGTGGGCTGTTCCCTGGGTGAAAGGTTTGAAGTTCGGATTCGACGGAAACTATAACATTGAAAGCCAGGACAGGGCAGACTGGTATGAAAATGCTACTTATTATGATGCAGACGGGAATGCTACATTTGAAACCCCGTCCAACATCAGTATGAGTCGTTCTTCTTATCAGCATAACCGGTATGATTTCAATGTACGTGCCGACTATAAAAATACTTTCAATGAAAAACATAATGTGCTGGTGACTTTGGTACACAACCGTCAGTATTATCATGGCACTTCTCTTTCTGCCGGTTCGAATACTTTTTATTTGTCGACGATTCATCAGATACAGAATGGAGATGCTTCCAGCATTACAGCAAAAAATGGAGAGAGTGAACAAACTTCGATGGGATATGTGGGCCGTTTTCGTTACGACTTTGATAACCGTTATATGGTAGAGTTCTCAGGTCGTTACGATGGTTCGGACTGTTTTCCTAAAGGAAATCGGTTCGGTTTCTTCCCTTCCGGTTCTTTGGGATGGGCTATTTCGGAAGAAGAATTCTTTTCTCCGGTAAAGGAATTAGGCATATTTGATTATTTCAAGGTACGCGGATCATACGGCGAAATCGGTTTGAATGGGGCAAAACACGATGATTATGCTTATTTGACTACTTTCAATTATAATTCCAATGCGTATGTGATCGGCGGAAGTATGGTTAACTCGATTACTCCGGGAGTTACTCCAAGTATTAATATGACTTGGTATACCCGTGATAAAACAGATGTCGGTATTGATTTTGCTACATTGGGTAACAGGCTGGAAGGTTCGCTCGATTGGTTCTATGAACGAACAAAGGGATATCTGGTTGCTCCGAAATATGAATATACTGATCCGATAGGGTATGATCTGCCTTTGATTGTATCCGATGCGGAAGACCGTTCGGAAGGATTGGACGGTTTTGTAAAATATACGGATAAAGTCGGACAGGTTAATTTTTCTGCAGGTTTAAATTTTACATGGTATCGTTCCATTAAGGCAATAACCAATGAAGATAAAGTGACTTTGTCGAACCCATATACTCGTGAACAAGGGTATAAACAAGGTTATCTCGGAACAGGTTTTGTTGGAACGCAGTTTTATATGACTCCCGAAGATGTATTGAATAATCCGAAACGACTTAATTCGAAAGATCTGCGTCCTGGTGATTTATGGTATGCCGATACCAATGGAGACGGTCAGATTACGGGACAAGATCAACGAAAATACGGACATAGTGCGAGTCCGCGGTTTGTATTCGGTATAGATCTGTCGGCCAACTGGAAAGGATTAAATGTCTTGGCAAATATCCAGGGAACCGGTCGTAGGCAGACTTATATGAGTGCTGTTGCTATGGCACAGGAGGGTGAGCGCAGGCTGGACTTTACTTACCAACTCGATACCTGGTCATCCAATAATACAGATGCAACATTCCCTCGTCCGGGTAATACGTCATTGAATGAAAATAATAACTATGTTAATTCTGATTTTTGGGCACGTAATTCAAATTATGTACGTTTAAAATCGTTGACGATTTCCTATGATTTGAAATATGCGGCATTAAGGAATCTGTCGTGGTTACAGAATCTGACGGTATTTGCTTCGGGGGTAAACTTGTTCGCAGTGGGTCCTTCGGTAAAATATGCCGATCCGGAGGCCTCTAACTTCGACGGATATGCTTATCCGATGATGCGTACTTATTCCCTGGGATTTCAATTAGGATTTTAATAACAGATATAAAGAATAGATTATGAAAAGAATATATATAGGTATAGTTGCTTTATGCCTGGCATTAATGAATACATCATGTTCAGACTTTCTTGATACAAGACCGTATGATAAGATAATAGGAGATGATACATGGACAAGTGAAACCCTGGCGGAATCTTTTGTTTACTCCATCTACTCCAGTGTGTTGCAAAAAAGTTTGTGGTTGGGAGCATACGGGCATCCTTATTCCTGCCGTGCGGAGAGTGCAACCAAAAATGCCATGACAGGAACCTTGAACAGTTCTTACTGGTCGAGGGACCGTGCGGAGGGTGTGAATGCAGACGACAACTATGAATGGTTGGACTACAGCGTCCTTTGGCGTATCCATACTGCCATGGATGAGATCACGGCAAGTGAAATATTTTCGGATGAATTTAAGAACCGTTCTATCGGTGAATTGAAATTCTTACGTGCAGCCCATTATTTCTTGTTTGCCCGCCAATACGGAGGATTACAGATTATCGATCGTGTATTGTCTGTTGAAGATGATCTGCAGATACCACGTGCGTCGATTAAAGATACATACGATTTTATTATCAAAGATTTGGAAGAAGCAGCACAGTCATTATCTGCAACAGGCGGAGTAGTTAGAGGACGTGTCAGCAATGCGGCTGCCCGCGCTTTGTTGATGCGTGTAGCAAACCAGGCTGCGGCTTATGTTGACGGTGGATCATCCCAGAGCGGATATTACGATAAGGTGATTGCTGCCGGTACGGCTTTAGGATTGGATGCCGACGGTAGTCAGTTGAGTCCTTATTATGACATGTTCCGTTCGTATGAGACGGCTGTTGCTGCACAGGAACAGATCCTGATAGTGGAACGCCTCAAACTGAATACGTCTCTGAGTGATATACCGATGCAATATCAGGGATTATGGCATGCCGGCAATATTTCGGAATATGCAAAAAAGAATTATCCGATTCATGCAACGATGAATTACTGGGGGATGGATGGCGGTTCCTGGCCAACACAAGACTTGGTAGATGATTATTTGGTGGAAGATACAGACGGATCGATCAAGTATTGGGAAGATGCTTCTTACGTACAAACCGGAGCGAATGTGGATGAGAAGATGTATTTAAGTAAAGAAAAGAAAAGGGATTTACGCTTCTATACAACGATTCTGTATGATAGCTGTTTGTATTTTAATGGTCAGGAACGTATTTTCTTCCGCCGTGACGGCAATTGCTCCAACTCTAACAGTCCGATTAATGCAGGAGCGGAAGATGAATACGGACGTAGGGCTGGGGATTTGGATAATTATAATTCGTCAACCGGCTATGCCATGGTAAAATATCATTACGACCCTATTGTCTCTTTACCTGACCCGGGTTCACAGAAGCTGGACTATTGTTATTCCATATTGCGTTATGGCGAAGCCTATCTGAATATGGCTGAAGCCTATTTGATGAAAGGCGATTTTGCCAATGCCCGTAAATTTATGATTCCGACAATGGTAAAACATGCCGGATTCAGTGCGGAAAAGGCTGCTGCATATCTCGGTTCGAAAAGCGGAAACGGCTGGAATGATCCGTTGTTCGAAGCCTATAAACGTGAACGTAATGTTGAAATGGTATATGAGTGTAATGACCGTTACTGGTCCCTGCTACGGTGGGGAATGCGTCAGAGTGGCGGTGTCGGCAACGGAGCTTATGCAACGAACGGTTTCGTTGTTCCGGAATTGATCGGGTCAATGCGTGGTATCCGTATCTCTCGTGACGGACAGAAGTATGACTTTTTTGAAGTCAATAATGCAATCGGCGAGGCCCGGTTCTCTCCGAAACGTTATTTAGTACCGTTAAACCGTACGTTCTGTCTGAAATCGGGTGTTGAGCAGAATGCGGGATGGGAATGATCATATTAATGTAAATAAAAGGACAAATACAATGAAAAGAGTTTTAAATATATTGGTCGGATGTTTATTGATATTCTCCATGAATAGTTGTTTGTATCATAATCTGGGAGAATTGGAAAATTCATCGGATAAGAAAATGACGAATGTAGACTATACTTATCGTTTCTTATATAATGACACGATTCAGAAAGGAACAGCCAACCAGGAAATTTTGGAAGGCCGTGTTTGTGAAGTGATCTTTAACAAGAGTCTGGAAGCTGTCGAAGAGAATGGAGTACCCGGTTTCAAAACTACTATAACGCATGATTTGAATAGTATTCAGAAAGCTGGTCCATCCGGCTCGGTTACTAAAGAAATGCTGTATGAAATGTTTAAGGAACAGATTGCACAGGATGGTTTAACGAAGCTTTGGGTGTATGTATCTATTTCTGATGCCGCTATCATTTCTCCGTTGGACGGAGCTCCTGTGTTGGGAGCTCCCGGGAATTTTACAGAAGATCGTTTTTATCGTGTGACTGCCGCAGATGGTTCTGCGCAGGATTATGTGTTGAAAACCATTAAAGCATTTTGATGTTTATCCGGGGATTGATATGGCTTGTTAAATGTCGGCCCCTGGTTAGAAGAAAAAGGAGGTGTTTCAAAAATAAAGATTGAAACAGCCTCTTTTTTTATTTCAGGTCAGTATCTATTTCCTTGTGTTTATAAATTGTCAGGTTGGAGAATCCGGTCAATTATATAATTAAACAATGTAGTCTATCGGGCAAGAAGCAACTATAGTCTCCGTAGAACTACTTCCTTTTTATGAATATAATCTACGATTATTAATAAATATTGTCTATAAATTTATATTACAACCAGCTTGCTGTAACTACAAAATCCAGAACCATAAAAAATCCTCTCTTTGTTTATTACCAGATGAATTTTAACTCTGCATTTACATTTTCAAAGTTCTTCATTTTTAAATGAAAATTCATTTTCTTTCTCATAAATGATATGGAGAATATGGATTGTATTTTATAAAAAAAGTATACAAAACGGAATAGTCATAGAAAGACATAAAAACGTAATTTAATTCTTATATATCAGTAAAACAGCATAATGGTATTAGGTAAAGTCTAATGATCACATACTTAAAAAACCATAGTTCTACGGAGACTATGGTTGATTGGTTTTACATGATTTTTGAAATAATGTTACAAATCTGAGATATGCAAATCTTTTATAAATTAAACTATTATGCAAAATAAATCGAAAGGATGGATTACGTCTAATAATATGACGAAAGATCTTAATGACAAAATTCTGATTCTTGATATGGCAGGAAATTTTGGTCTTGAACAAGTAAGGTACGAAATCAGGACTAGGGAAGAAGCGGAGTGTAATTAGAATTGACTGCAAAACCAAACGATATTTTTTATTTATCCTAAATATATACATTATGAAAACAAAAGCACTATTAGGGCTTTTCGTCCCTCTATCATTAATTTGCACATCTCCGTTGTTTGCGGCAGATGGAGCATTACGTACTGAAAGAGGGAGTATGGAATTTGATCTTTATTCAGGTGCAAAAAGTAAAACAGATCCATTTGTCGGAGGTGTTTTGCAAAGTTCAAAATTTAAAGGAAAGATTTCGGATGCCGGAGGTGATCCTCTTCCCGGAGCTACAGTCCAGATTAAAGGTAGTACAAAAGGAGTCATAGCCGATGTGGATGGGGATTTTGAATTTGACGGTCTCAAGGTGGACGATATACTGATCGTTTCTTTTATAGGTATGGAACCTCAGGAGATCGCGTATAAAGGAGAACAGTTTCTGAACATCGTATTGGAACCGAAAGCTGATGAATTGGAAGAGGTAACGGTCGTAGCCTTTGCAAAACAGAAAAAAGAAAGTGTGGTTTCTGCCATTACTACGGTAAAACCGACAGAACTGAAAATCCCAAGTAGTAACCTGACTACTGCTTTTGCCGGTCGTGTAGCGGGTTTGATCTCTTACCAGACAAGTGGCGAACCGGGGCAGGATAATGCAAACTTCTTTATTCGTGGCATCACTACTTTTGGTGCAGAGGCGAAAAAAGACCCTTTAATACTTATTGACGGGATCGAGTTGAGTACTGATGATCTGGCTCGTCTGAATACGGATGATATAGCCAGTTTTACTATAATGAAAGATGCGACCGCTACTGCACTGTATGGGGCGCGGGGTGCAAACGGGGTAATATCCGTAACGACCAAGGAAGGACGCGAAGGTAAGGTGACTGTGAATGTCCGTATTGAAAACTCGTTCTCGACTCCTACAAGTAAAGTAGACCAAGCTGATCCGGTTACTTATATGCGTATGCAGAACGAAGCGATTAAAACACGCGATCCGCTGGGTTTATCGTTGTATTCTCAGGAAAAGATAACCATGACCGAACGCGGACTTTATCCGGATATGTTCCCTGCAACAGACTGGTATGGCGCTATGTTCAAAGATTTGACAATGAACCAGCGTGCGAATATAAGTGTGAGTGGTGGGGGTACGGTTGCCCGTTATTATGTGGCAGCGAATATGACGCGGGATAATGGGAATGTGAAGGTTGATAAACGTAATAATTTCAACTCGAATATTAACTTAATGAAATATACGATTCGTTCAAATGTAAATGTGAACCTGACTAAAACAACAGAATTGATTTTACGAATGAGCGCTGCATTCGATGATTATTCGGGACCTATCGGTGGGGGTAGCGGCATGTATACGCATGTGATGCAGGCTAATCCTGTTCTGTTCAAGCCGTATTATGAACCGGATGAACAGTATGCCTATGCCAATCATATTTTATTTGGTAACTATGGGGATGCGAACTATGTTAATCCTTATGCACAGGCTTTGCGGGGGTATAATGAATACAGTAAAAATACAATGCTGACACAGTTTGTGGTAAATCAGAATCTGGATATGATAACAAAAGGGTTGACCGCCAGCGTACTTGTCAATATGGACCGTTATTCCGAATATACGGTGAATCGTGCCTATAAACCTTTCTATTATAATATCGGTACATACAATTTGCAAGACCAGTCATATAAATTGAATCGTTTGAATCCAACCGGCGGTACGGAATGGATTAACTACGAACCGGGTAAACGGCTTATCAATAGTAGTTTATATTTAGAGGCAAAGGCAGAATATACCCACTTGTTCGTCGATAAACATAATGTGAATGCTTTGCTGGTTTATACGATGCGTAATCAGAAATCCGGTATTGCGGATAATCTTCAGTTATCATTGCCCTATAGAAATATCGGTTTGGCGGGTCGCTTGGCTTATAACTTCGATTCCCGTTATTTCGGAGAGTTTACTTTCGGTTATAATGGTTCCGAACGATTTTCAGAAAACAACCGCTGGGGGTTTTTCCCGTCGGGAGCATTGGGGTGGATGGTTTCCAATGAAGCGTTTTTCGAACCGTTGAAGAATGTATTTTCACAGTTCAAGTTTAAAGGTTCCTATGGTATGTCAGGGCAAGATCAGATCGGTAGTGGAAATGATCGTTTCTATTATTTGTCTGATGTGAATATGGATGCCGGTCGCAGTGTAAACTGGGGGACGCAGATGAACTATAACCCCGGAGGTGTCAGTTTCAACCGTTATGCCAACGATCAGATCGGGTGGGAGACATCCTATAAAATGAATGTCGGTATTGAAGCCACAACTATTTTCGGGCTGTCTGCCAATGTAGAGTATTTTACAGAACGTCGTGAAAATATTCTATTGGATCGTGTGATTCCCGGAACGATGGGTATCCTTCCGGCAGTAAAGGCCAACTTGGGAAAGGCAAAAGGGCATGGTGTCGATATGGAACTGAATTATGAGAAGAGTTTCAATAAAGACTGGTGGCTGACCGGACGTGGTACTTTTACTTATGCCACAAGTGAGGCGGTTGAATGGGAAGAACCGGATTATAGCGATACACCTTGGTTATCAAAAGTCGGTAAGTCTTTAGGACAGACCTGGGGATATATTGCAGAACGATTGTTTGTCGATGATGAAGAAGTTAAGAACTCCCCAACACAGTTTGGCAGCTATATGGCCGGGGATATCAAATATCGTGATGTGAATGGAGATGGAAAGATTTCGGATCTGGATCAGGTACCAATCGGTTATCCTACAACACCGGAGATCAACTATGGTTTCGGACTTTCTGTCGGTTATAAAGGATTGGATGCCTCTTTCTTTTTTCAGGGATCAGCCCGCCAGTCTTTCTGGCTAGACCAAAAGAAGATCACTCCGTTTATGGATGGAAATGCCGGTCAGAGCGATGATGATGGTCTGAAAGGTGAGAATCAGGTACTACAAGTAATTGCCGACAGTTATTGGTCGGAAAACAACCGTAATCCGTATGCCTTCTGGCCCAGATTATCGAACCAGTCTGTAGAGAATAATGCTAAGACAAGCACCTGGTTTATGCAGGATGCAACATTCCTTCGTTTGAAGTCGGTAGAAATAGGTTATACTGTGCCATCATTATTAACAAAAAAAATCAGGGTACAGAATTTACGTGTTTACGTGAGTGGAACAAACTTGTTGTGTTGGAGCAAATTCAAACTATGGGATCCGGAAATGGCTGGCAACGGTTTGGGATACCCGATACAGCGTGTCATTAATGTCGGTATTAATTTAGGATTCTAAAACAATTAAATGGTAACAATATGAAATCGTTATATAAATACATCTTATGTGCTTGCACTATATTGTCTGCAACTTCCTGTGATTTTTTGGATGTGGTACCGGATAATGTGGCAACGGAAGAACATGTTTTTGCTGATCGTTATACGGCAGAAAAATATTTGGCAACCTGTTATTGGGGAATGCCGAAATCAGCCGGGTGGAATGAGAACCCTGGAATTCTTGGTGCATTGGAAATGGTATTCAATACAAATTACAACTCTATTAACGGCATGAAATTCGGACTGGGACAAGATAGTCCGACCAGTGCGCTCATCAATTATTGGAGTAGTGGCGGAGATGGTGTACGTTCATTATATGCTGGTATTCGCGAATGTAATACTTTTATGGACGGCATAGGAAGTGTGCAGGATTTGCAAGAATACGAAAAGAAACGCATGATCGCAGAAGTTAAGTTAATTAAAGCTTATATGCATTTTTACCTGTTGTCTTATTACGGACCGATTTGCCCTCTGCGGGAAAGCCCGCAAGTAAACGAATCCACTCAGGGAGTCCGCGTTTATCGGGAGAAGGTAGACGATTGTTTCCAATATATCCTTGAATTGATGGACGAGGTGATAGACAGTAAGGCATTACCCTCGGTTCTGACGAACCCGACAACCGAATTAGGACGTTTTACCTTGCCCGTCGCTTATATGATGAAAGCTAAAGTTCTTTTATACTGGGCTAGTCCATTGTTTAACGGAAATACCGATTATAACAGTTTCTTGGATCATAATGGCGAACTTTTCTTCAACCAGGTTTATGATCCTTTACGTTGGACAACCGCGGCGGAAGCTTGCAAAAAGGCAATAGAAGTATGCGAATCGGCCGGTGTCCGTTTGTACCGGATATCTGATTATATCGCTACCAAAAAACTGTCTGATCAGACGTTACTGGTTCAGACGCTGAGAGGTGTAATCAGCCACAGATGGAATCCTGAATTAATTTGGAGCAACACTTCTTATCCGATGAATAAAAGTTTCCAAAGTGAATGTTTTACCTTTTTTGAAACAGCAACCTCTTTATATGATGCACAGCAAAAAATGAGTGTCCCTCTCTCCACTGTAGAATTGTTCTATTCCAGAAACGGAGTACCTATTGAAGAAGATAAAAACTATGATTATGCTAACCGTTATAATTTGCGTACGGGAGATGCCGAGCACAAGTATTATATTCAGGAAGGCGAACAAACTGCTGCGTTGAATTTTGATCGTGAACCCCGTTTTTACTCTTCATTAGGATTTGATCGCGGCAAATGGTATGGCAATTCTTATAAGAATATGCCCGATGACGATGCCGAATGTTTATATCCTAAAAATCATTACGGAGAATGCTCTTCGATTGGAGATGTAGGACAATATAATACGACCGGTTACTGGCCTAAAAAGCTGGTATCCATTAATTCTGCTTTTCGCGATTTGAATAGCGTATCCTATGAAACCTATCCTTTCCCCGATATGCGATTTGCCGATTTGTTATTGATGTGTGCAGAAGCCTTGAATGAATCGAAGGATGCTCCCGATGCAGAAGTGTACAAATATATCGACATGGTACGTGAACGGGCTGGCTTAAAAGGGGTAGTAGAATCGTGGAACAAATACTCCATTCATCCGGAAAAAATATCCACCAAAGAAGGTATGCGCGAGATTATCCAGCGGGAACGTAAGGTCGAGTTGGCTTGCGAGGGTGCTTATTATTGGGATAGCCATCGTTGGAAAACGGCTCAAAAAGAACAAAACCGTTTGATTCAGGGATGGAACATACAGGCAAGTGAAACGGAAGATTATTATACCGTAACGACTATTTATACCCAGTCTTTTTCTTATAAAAATTATTTTGCACCTATCCCTGAGTCGGAACTGGTAAAGAACCCGCAATTGATTCAAAATCCGGGATGGTAATTATTAATTTATATCATAATATAAGCATATGAAAACTATATATTTAAGTTCTGTCTTATCGCTTCTGGCCTTTTCTTCCTGCTCAGAGAAAGAACTGCAACCCATTAGTGATAGCTTGGGTAAGCCGGGGATCGTTACCGATGTCGTTGTAGAACCTTCTGCCGGTGGGGCTACTATCTCTTATAAAATTCCGAATTCGGAAGATCTGCTGGCTGTGAAATGCATATATACCCTTCCTAACGGGAAGGAACATGAGGCTACAGCTTCATTTTATGAAAACAAATTATTGATTCAGGGATATAATGATACATTGGAGCATACGGCAACACTTTATGCTGTAAATCGTGCTCAAGAATTGTCGGATCCTGTGAAAATAAAATTCTATCCATTGGAATCCCCTTTGAATAAAGCGATGAAAACTGTTTCGATTGGAGCCGATTTCGGTGGGGCTCGCTTTGATTGGAGAAATCCTGAAAAGGTTCCCCTTAATGTAGAGTTTTTCGGTCCCGATTCTTTAGGGCAGATGGCAATGTTGAAGGTAATGACTACAGATATTGATAAGAATACTTATACTATCCGCGGTTATGATCCGGAAGAATGTAAATTTTCGATGGTAATGAGCGATAACTACGATAATTATTCGGATACTATATCAGCGGAAATCATCCCGATGTTTGAAGAGAAACTGGATAAGAGGAAAATGTCTGTCATGAACCTGGGAAATGATAAGAGTCTGACAAACTGGGAAGGAATGGATGCTTTCATCATTGATGACGATCATTCTACCTTCGGATGTTTCGGAGCAAACACTTTACCCGGAGCCTCTATGACCTTCAACCTGGGAACTGTGGCAAAACTAAGTCGCTTCGTAGTGCATCAACGTTCTAATACCGGCTATTATCAACATGGGAATCCGAAAAAAATGGAGGTATATATTTGCGATCATAAGCCGAATCAAAACGGTGACTGGAGCGAATGGACCAAAGTCATGGATTGTGAAGTAGTGAAACCTTCCGGTTCTCCGGGTAATACGATAACGGACCTGGATATGGAAACAGCCAAAAACGGGCATGAGTTTTCATTTGATATCTCTTTACCTCCCGCACAATACATCCGTTTTGTCATTCTTTCAGCCTGGGACGGTACCACTTATTGTAATATAGCAGATCTGGATTTTTATGGAGATGTTCAGAAATAACTTAGTAGTATCAACAAATTAATAAGAATAAATTATGAAAAGAATATGTGGCTTAGCAGCATTTGTCATATTTGTTTTGTCCGCCACTTCCTGTGACGACTTTATGGATATACATAAGGAATATATAGAAGGGGGCGAGATCATTTACGCCCCTAAGCCTGACTCCCTAAGTTTCATCTCTGGTAAAGGCAGAATTCAGTTCAATTGCCGTACTTATAATGCCCCGAATATCCGGTCTGTAGATGTATTTTGGAATGACGGACTCGATTCTCTGATCATTCCGGTAGAGTTGAAAACCGGCTATGACAGTATTTTTGTTATATTGAATAATATGGAGGAGAAATCTTATACATTTAATGTTCAGACTACTGATAACTTCGGGCATAAATCTTTGTTTATGACGGATTTCGGGATGTCATATGGCGAAACTTTTCAATCGACCCTGAACGATCGTCGTATTAAGGCCGTTTCTTTATCAGATAAGGAAGGAACCATCGACTGGTATTCTGCCTTGACCGGTTTGGTGAGAAATGAAATACGATATACAAAGAATGATGGTTCGCAGGCTATTACAGGAATGTCTTCTACAGATCATCAGGTTAAGTTACCGGATGCTAAAGTCGGTTCTTCTTTTGAATTCCGCTCTTTGTATATTCCGGAGGAGGAATGTATTGATACTTTTGCAACGGCCTGGAAAGTGTCTGAAACTCCTTTCCCGACAACCTATAAATATGATCGCAGTGCCTGGAAAGTTCTGTCTGTATCAGATGTGTCGACATCGGAAGGTGGCGGAATGGCTACATTGATTGATAATAATCTGAATACCTACTGGCAATCGGCTTATGAGGATGGAGATGCTCCTCTTCCTCATTGGGCTGTCATAGATATGCAAACGCCGAAAAAGATTTCTAAAATAGAGTTGTATCGCAGAGCCGGTAATAAGGATACCAAAAGCGTAGAACTTTTTATCTCTGATCAACCGGATGCAAATATTGGCAACTGGGTAAAAATAGGAAATGGAACATTTGAAGATGGTGATCTTCTTTCTATTAAAATACCAGAATCGGTAGATACGGAAAGGGGACGTTATCTGAAACTTCTACTTCCGGATAGCAATCGTGAGCCATACACAAGTGTAGCGGAAATATATTTATACGGTATTTAAACACAGTATCCCCAATGCTTTAATACCTGAATGTAGAGAGGGAGGATATCGTTCCGGTATATCCTCACCTCTTTTTCTTTTATTATGTCCGTAGTTCCGAATCCGGTTTATATCCTGTTGTTTAGTTCCGGATATAAGTCTTTTATTTCATTTGACATGAGGTCCGAAAAGAATAATTGTCGTTCATTTGCATATCTGAATATATTAACATTATAAAGCACAAAATATGTATATGAAATTAAGAAAACTATTTTGCATGCTGGTTTCGGTAATATGCCTGCAATCGGTTTGTGCAACAGATTTCGTCATTCCACGTCTTTCGCCTTTGCCGTTACAAGTGGAGAAACAAAAGGTCTCATTGGCGGGTGAATGGCAATTCAATCCTTCTCCTGAAAAGAACTTTTGGGAGAAACCGACAATAGAAAATTGGCGAAGCATTGAAGTCCCTGGTGAATGGGTGATGCAGGGTTTTGAGGTGGAGAAAGGGAAGGCTGCCGGTTATTTTCGTACGTTTACAGTCCCTTCATCCTGGAACGGGCAACGGATAAAGTTACGTTGTAACGGTATATACAGCGATAGCCGGATCTATATAAACGGGAAAGAGGCGGGTTCTCATTTAGGAGGTTTTACGGCTTTCGAACTGGATGTGACGGATTTGGTACAGACAGGGAAAGAGAACCGCATCGCTGTCTCTGTGATTTCGGAAAGCCTTGCCGATTCGACATCGAGTGCTTCGCAATATGCCGTTCATCCGCTGGGAGGTATAACAAGAGATCTTTATCTCTTTACGTTGCCTGAGGTGAATCTTTCGATGTTTCATGCAAATACATCTTTCGATAGTTCTTATGTCGATGCCGTATTGAAAACAGATATCGAAATAACGAATGAGTCATCTGCAGCAATTTCCGGTTTATCCCTTCATTTTACTCTGAAAGATGCGGATGGAAAAGATATACAATTGAAACAAAACACTCGTCCGGTTCAACATATAGCAGTGGGAGCAACGGAAAAAGCCGAAATATCCTTTGATATTATGAAGCCGGAAAAATGGGATTCCGAGCATCCTTATTTATATACTCTCACCTGTCAGTTGAAAGAAGGGAAAAAGGTATTGCATGAAACTACCCGCCGTATCGGTTTCCGTCAGATAGAGGTACGGGGTAATCAGATGTATGTAAATAATATGCCGGTGAAGCTTCGGGGTGTTTGCCGCCATGAGGTAATGCCGTTACGCGGACGTTCGGTAAACGGGGATATATGGCGTCGGGATGTCGAGTTGTTCCGTCGTGGCAATGTGAATTATATCCGTACTTCCCACTATCCGCCGGATGAGGCTTTGCTGGAGGCTTGCGACGAACTGGGTATGTTGGTAGAAGTGGAGGCCCCTTTCTGTTGGGCACATAATACCAAAGTACCGGACGTCAAACATGATGACGTTCTGGTAAATCAGCACGTGGAAATGGTCAACCTGAACCGGAGCCATCCTTCCGTCATCATGTGGTCGATGGGAAATGAGTCGACCTTGTTTACCGAATATTTCAAAAAGGCGTCGGAAGTCGTGAAGATTATAGACCCCACCCGTCCCCGTATCTTTAGCCAGTGGGGACCGGATGCGGATAACGGGGAACTGGAAGTAACCAATCATCACTATCCCGGACCTACCGGACCGGATAAATACCGTAATAGCAAACGTCCTGTCACATTCGATGAGTTTTGCCACCTGAATGCTTATAACCGCTTGGAGCTGGCTGCCGATCCGGGACTTCGTTCGATGTGGGGACCGTTGCTGGACCGGATGTGGAATGATATGTACCATAGCCAGGGTGTTCTGGGTGGTGCGATATGGGCGGGTATCGACGATACTTTCTTCTTGCCGGGAGAAAAGGCGGTCGGTTACGGAACCTGGGGACCGATAGACGGATGGCGACGTGAAAAACCGGAATATTGGGGAATGAAGAAAGCCTTCAGTCCGGTTAAGATAATGCAGAAAGGTAATATGACGGCCGACGGCATTGTCCGTTTCCATGTGGAGAACCGTCATAATTTCAGTAACCTTTCCGAATGTTCCATTGAATGGAAAGTAGGAAAGAAGAGCGGTAAGATCACTGCGGATATCGCTCCCCGTACTGAAGGCTATATAGAGGTCCGTTTACCGGAAGAATTGCGTAATGCGGAGATCATGGAACTGGCGGTGACTGGTGTTCGCGGTTTTGTCATCGATGAATATCGTTTCCGCATCTTACCTGAACAATTGAAGGAACAGACACAGGATCAGACCGGAACTCTTTCCTGGCAAGAAGGACCGGATGCGATCGAAATACAATCCGGCAAAGGACATTTTACTATAGACAGACGGACCGGTTTGTTATCGGCCGAATGTAACGGAAAGATTGTTTTGCATCAGTCTCCTTCATTGATGGTGTTACCTTTGAACGGGGAAGGCGAAGGAATTCAGATGGTAGGAAAGGATCAGAAGTTTGAGCCTTATAATCCCGTTTGCGAGGATTGGCTGGCCCAGTCGGTTACTTTTGTACCCGGCGAAGAGGTTGTTTCCGTAAAGGTGAAAGGAAATTATAAAGAAGCAGAAGGTGTATTGGAATATCGTTTCCATAAGAATGGTGAAGTTACTTTTACTTATGATTTTACGATGCTTCAGGATATTTCACCCCGGCAAACCGGATTGGTTTTCACGCTGCCTTCTTCTTTCACTCATTTGGATTGGGAGCGTAAAGGGTATTGGACTGTGTATCCCGAAGATAATATAGATGCCCTGAAAGGAGAGGCCGAGGCTTTTGATAAATCTTTACCGGTATCCGGATTGGCCGGGCCATCCAAACAACCATTGAAACCCTGGTCATACGATCAGACGGCAGCGGGTTCAAATCTGTTTCGTTCTACCAAAGAGGATATCTACCGGGCAGGTCTGAAGAGTAAGGAAGGCAATTCTGTTACCGTCATTTCCGATGGTACGCAACATGTCCGCCCCTGGATAGAAAAAGAGGCCATCCGCTTATTGGTGGCCGGTTATAATAATCCGGGAAGAGAGAACTTCCTGATTCCTCATGCAGAAAAGGGATACAGGCCACTCAAAAGGGGGGATAAGGTAGAAGGGGTTGTTAAACTGGCATTTTAGCTATATCCATAGGCCTGTTTATTTTAATATATATTCAATTGCTTTTTCGATCCATACATCTTGTCCGTTACGGATCTCCTGGTTTGTTGGGCGGACTTCGATGTCTATCTTAACGCCTTTGCGCTGGCATTGTTCCCAGTTCGGGTAATAAGCTCCCAAAGCGGTGTAGATACAGGTGGCTTTACCTGGCAGATAAAAACTTCCGATATTGCCGTCTGCTCCGGCTGTCGTGCTGCCGATAATGGCACTTTGCGGAGCTTTGCGATAAGCCATGGAGGAAAACTCTCCATGACTTTGAGTTCCTTCATTTACCAGAATGGCTACTTTCCCTTTGAAATAGTCGGGATTATCGGAGCCTGCTTTTGCTGTGGAACATAATTTATAGTTGCCCGGAGCTTCATTCCGGTTAAATGAAAACCACATGAATTCTTGCGGAGCAGGAAGTAGTAAATTGGGTAAAGTACCGTAAGCCGCCATGGAAGGATATTTTCGCATATCGAGTATCATGCCTTTCGCATTCTTATTGTTTTGAATCATATCGGTAATGGCATCGCTTTCTGCCGTCGACACATCTATATATATAATTTTTTTGGCTGACAGATTGTAATCTTTCGGCCATTTCATGTCGCTGAGTTCATGGGGCTGTCTACGCCTGTTTTGTCCGAAGTTTTTGATATCTATCTGTATTTCTTTTCCGTTGCGGATACAAGTGATATTCATATATCCTGTATCGGTCCGCAGTAACCAGGGCAATACGTTTCTGACCAATGTCGGATGGTTGGAGGCGGGGACGTACGGACTAAGATCTGTTATAATCTTTTTTACATCCTCACCATCGATCGTACGAATAATGTCTCCTCTTTCCAACTCGAATGTCCGTGTATCCCTGACCACGATGTCACCGCTTTTCGACTCTGTTAATGTAACAGGGACTACAAAACTGTCGGATTGTCTTTTCAAAATTGTTTTTTCCAAGTCCTCTCTGGGTATATAAACGAAACCATGTGAATCGTTAATGCAAGTGAGTAATTCCAGAATAGCAAGTTTATACTCTTCGTTATCGACTGGCGACACGAATCTGGGAAGGAATTTCCCCAGTAATGTATCCCACGGTTTATCTGTCATTTCCGTATATGGAAAACAATATTCAACGGCATTCCATAACCTGTATAAAGTCAGGATACGGTAACCTTGGTCTTTCCAGGGAATCAGAGGATATCCTTTTTCACGGTCGAAGGAAGAAGATCCGCCACTTTGATAAGGAATCAGATAGTAATTGAATTTAGGATTGCGTTTTGCATTCTTGATTGTATTCAATTTAGATATTAATGGGGCATCAAATAAACTTTCATCGTTTATCCAGTCCGTATCGATGATACGTGAATATTTACTGGAATCTTCTATTGCGTAGGAGACAGTTTGGGTTATCTTTCCGTATTTGTCGATCCATTCATTCAGTAATTTATTTCTTTTGTCTTTGTCGGGAGCTTTGGCTATTTGAGGTAATATCCTGAATAATTCGTAGTCCCAATTGTAATTACCCTGGGTAACTTCTGGGTGGTAATATTTCAGGAACCCCCAGACCTTACCCAGTACCTCTAGATTTTCATATGTTTGTGTGGTCGGGGCGGATAGGCAGAAGGACGATCCGTAATCAAATTCTTTATCTTTTTCTACTGAAAATTCGTGATTGACAAATGCCCCAAACGGTTTTTTATCTAATTGGGCCTGCCAGTTGCTTATCCACAATTCGATATTTCCGGTAGTGAAGACGAAGAAATTGATACCCGATGTCAATGAAGACATGGCTGTTTTAATGGTAAAATCATTCCACTCTGAATCTCCGGAGCGTTTCCCTATCTCAGTCATGGCATTAGCCATAGTATCCTGTCCCATTTGTTGTATACCGAAAACGATAGAGGTGCTGTCGGCTCCTTTGTATTTAAACTTTCCGGAAAAATAAATAGAATCGCCGGTAATATCTCTGGTGTTGGCGTAATAATAAACCTGGGATATTTTAAGGCTGTCAGCCGGATCGTTTTGTAACTTCAATGATTTTCGGTCATTGAATAGTTCAACCGAATCGATTGACGCATTTCCATTGGAGACAAACCAACCATTTAACTCAAGAGAGGATAAATGGCCCTTTTTTATACGAGGATTGTTGTCGAATGACATCAAATCGGATGTGTCTTGTTGTGAACAAGAACATATCCATACGAGTAACATACAAATAAAAAAAGAGGAATTTTTCATGCTTGTCTGATTAAGTTTGTAACTTTGTTCAATTACAAATATACGGAAATAGTGATATATATGTTTATAAGCCTTTGAGAATTATGTGTAATTTAAAATCAATACATTATGACAGGTATTAAAGAATTGCAGACATTATTAGCGAATGTAGATCCGGTATTGGATGAACGGAGTTTTGTTTTTTGTACTTTCCCGGATTTTAATAGCAATGATATCTGTCGTCTGAATCCGATAGGAATGTTTCAAGAAAAAGAGGGAGTGACATTAATCATAACAAAGCAGCAGGCTATTGACAGTCATATCGACTACGAATCTGTTTATAAGCTTATTTCTTTGAATGTTCATTCCAGTTTGGATGCTGTTGGATTGACAGCCGCTTTTTCTGCAAAACTGGCAGAAAAGAATATTAGTGCGAATGTTGTTGCAGCCTATTATCACGACCATATTTTTGTACCTGAAGAAAAAGCAGAACAAGCTTTGATAGCAATTTGTGAACTACAATAATCAGAAGGAATACAACCTGCTTGAAAGGTCCGGTCTTTTGAAATGTTAAGACAGGACTTTTAATTACAAAATAAGGGACTTTTGAATTCAAAAGTCCCTTATTTTGTAGGAGAAAATCATACCGTGAAGGATTAATAAGGAAGTGATCGGAGGGGGGGATATTTCGTTTATTTGTATAAATTCATAGGGTAAACCGCCTTTATTACGTCTAGTAAGAAATAATTTAAAGTTTTATACCATGAAAATGCTAAGTAAAGTATTCTTGCTTTTTTGTTTTTTATCTTTGATGTCCTGTCAGAAAGACCCGCAGATACAGGCGGCTTATGACCTGATCGAACGTATAACTCCTGGATATGGCAGACAGTTTTGTCTGGAACTGATTGGGCCGGAGAACGGAAGCGATGTCTATGAAGTAGCCGGAGAGAACGGCAAAGTCGTGTTGCGCGGAAATAATACCGTCTCGTTGGCAACAGCCTATAACCAGTACCTGAAATATCATTGCAACGCCCATGTCTCCTGGTTCGGCGATCAGTTGAACTTACCGGAGACACTGCCTGTTCCGGCTGAGACGACACACCGGATCATTAACGGTAAGTATCGTGTCTATTTTAATTATTGTACGTTGAGCTATACCGGTGCCTGGTGGGATTGGGAACGCTGGCAGCGTGAGATCGATTATATGGCTATGAACTCGATCAATACGCCTTTGTCGGTTGTCGGACTGGAAGGCGTTTGGTATAATACTCTGCTTCGTTTCGGTTTTACGGATGAGGAAGCACGTTCTTATCTGGTCGATCCTGCCCATTTTGCCTGGCAGTGGATGCCTAATATCGAGAGCTTCGGCGGACCGCTGCCGAAATCATGGATCGATTCGCATATCGCATTGGGTAAACAAGTGGTAAACCGTCAGTTGGAGTTGGGAATGACACCGATACAGCAAGGTTTTTCCGGTGCTGTACCTCGTAAGATGATGGAAAAGTTCCCGGAGGCCAAGATACAGAAGCAACCGGATTGGTACGGATTTGAAGGTATCTGCCAGTTAGACCCACTTGACCCGCTGTTTACAGAACTCGGAAAAGCCTTCTTGGAAGAGGAACAGAAATTATACGGGACCTACGGACTTTATGCAGCCGACCCTTTCCATGAAAGCAAACCGCCTGTGGATACGCCTGAATATCTGAATGCAGTAGGTTCTTCTATCCACAAATTGATGAAGACGTTCGACCCGGATGCGTTGTGGGTGATGCAAGCCTGGAGCTTCCGGAAAGATATTGCATCCGTCGTACCGAAACATGACCTGCTCGTATTGAGCCTGAACGGAGCGTTAGGGGGAGAAGATCATTTCTGCAACCATGATTTTGTGGTAGGTAATCTGCATAACTTCGGCGGACGTGTCAATCTTCACGGAGATTTGCCGCTGGTATCGTCCAATCAGTTTATGAAAGCGAAGCAGGAAACACCGAATGTGGTAGGCTCCGGTTTGTTTATGGAGTCGATCGGACAGAATCCCGTATTCTATGAGTTGGCCTTTGAGATGCCTGTTCACCAGGACTCGGTGAAACTGAAAGAGTGGTTGGATAAATATGCGCAGCGTCGTTACGGTGCACCTTCCGAAGCTGCCGGTAAGGCCTGGGAGGTATTGCTTGCCGGTCCTTATCGTGCCGGGACGAACGGGGTGGAGTCTAGTTCGATTATCTGTGCCCGTCCTGCTGTGGATGTAAAGAAGTCGGGACCGAATGCCGGTTTCAATATCCCTTACGACCCTCAATCGTTGATAGAAGCCGAAGCCTGTTTGTTGCAGGATGCAGAACAATTGAAAGGTTCCAAGCCTTATCGTTTCGATATTGTCGATGTGCAGCGTCAGATCATGTCTAACCTGGGACAGGAAATACATAAAAAAGCGGCGGAAGCATTCAAAAAAAAGGATAAAGAGGCATTTGCCCTGCACTCCGGACGTTTCCTGGAATTATTAAAAGATGTAGATATCTTGCTTCGTACCCGTACAGAGTTTAACTTTGACCAGTGGTTGACGGATGCCCGTGCCTGGGGTACGACTGACGAAGAACGTAATTTGTTTGAAAAGAATGCTTCTTCGCTGGTGACTATCTGGGGTGGACAGGTCGATGTTCGTCAGTTCGATTATTCATGGCGCGAATGGACCGGTTTGATCGAGGGGTATTATCTGCAACGCTGGATACAGTTCTATGATATGTTGCAGGGACATCTCGATAACGGAACGGCTTACAGGGAGGAAGATGCAAAGATGGATTTAGGCCGCCAGGCTTTCCGTGCGAATGAGTTTTATGACTCGTTGGCAGACTGGGAGTTGGCTTTCGTCGATCGTCCGGGTAAGGCCCGTACTCCGATAACACAGGGAGACGAGGTTGTCATTGCCCGCCGGATGCTGGACAAATACAAACAATTATCAAAAGAATACTACAATGTTGAGAAAACAAATTAAGTACCTGATGGTGTATTCGCTTCTGACCCTGCCTTGTGTGATGCAGGCGCAGGATGATGTAACGAATGCCTTCGATGACTTGAAACGACAGGGAACGGTGAACGAGCAGGACTCGGAAATGCGCCGTGTGGCTTCGTCGGATGCGGTGAAGAAGTTGATACAGGAAAACCCGGAAGCAGGTTATTTCTGTTTTACGGAAGACCGGGAACACGATATCCGTATGACGGATGCGCTGCCTGTGCGTTGGGTGGAACGGTCGGCCGATTCGCGTACAAAGTTTCAGGGTGATTGTCTACCGGGTGAGTTCTATACCTGGCAGGTGGGAGTTTTTGCTCCGTATGAAACTGTATCGGACCTGTCTGTCACCTTCTCCGACTGGAAGAATGAAAAGGGAAATAAGATTCCTGCTTCTGCTTTCCGTTGCTTTAACCTGGGAGGAACCGATACGAATGGTAAATCTTTTAAGAAGACAGTGAATGTTCCCAAAGGAAATGTACAGGCATTATGGATCGGCTCTGATGTGCCCGTAACGGCTGACGGTCTTTATAAAGGAAAAGTGACGATCAAAGCAGCTGATGCAAAACCGGTAGAGATTACCTGCGAATTGACTGTACAAGGTTCTCCCATCGCCAACCACGGAGATAACGAAGGATGGCGTAAAACCCGTCTGCGCTGGCTGGATTCTTCCATCGGTAATGCGGATGAACCGACGGCTCCGTATATTCCCGTTCAATTACAGAAACAAACAATCTCCTGGCTGGGAGGGACGATGGAACTGTCGAAAGAGGGGTTGCCTCAGTCCCTTTCTACCCGTTATGATCGGAGTAACCAATTGAACGATCAGAGCAATAACCCTGTCCTGGCAGGTGAAATGCGGTTCGTGATCGAAACGGAGAATGGCGAAGAAGTATTGAAAGGCGGTTCGCTGCGGATCACCGGACGAAATAAGGCGTCAGTAAACTGGACGGCTACCCGGAAGAGCCGTCATTTTGAAGTGCAGTGTTCAGGTACCTTCGGTTTCGACGGTCTGGTCGATTACCGGATACAGGTGAAGTCGCTGGGAGACGTGAAGGTGAAGGATATCCGTTTGGAAGTACCTTATACTGCGTATGCCGCCAAGTATATGATGGGATTGGGCCATAAAGGCGGTTTGCGCCCCGACTCCCTGATCAACTGGCGATGGAACGTCGACAAGCATCAGGATAAGATTTGGATGGGAAATATAAACGCCGGTCTGAACTTCTGCTTCAAAGATGAAAACTATGTGCGTCCGCTGGTGAATATCTATTATGGTTTAGGTAAGTTGAACCTGCCTGCTTCGTGGGGAAATGCCAATAAGGGTGGTATCGACATTCAGCCCGATAAAGACGGCACAGTCCTGATGACAGCTTACAGCGGTGAACGTTCGATGCAGAAAGGCGATGTCCTTCATTATAATTTCAATATGCTGGTAACTCCGGTGAAACCGCTTAACCTGCCGGAACTGGCGGAAAAACGTTTCTACCATTCCAACAGCGATGTAAGTGCCGGTTATATCCCTGCCGCCCTGAAAGCGGGAGCCAATATGATCAATGTGCATCATAAGAAAGATATTTACCCGTTCATTAACTATCCGTATTATGATGAAGCCGTTCCGGATCTGAAACGCTTTATCTCGGATGCACACAGCAAGGATTTGGATGTCCGGCTTTATTATACGACCCGTGAGTTGACGGTGAAGATACCGGAGTTGTGGGCATTGCGCAGCCTGGGCAGTGAAGTGATTCATGACGGTCCCGGAAAGGATGCCCGTACGTTGATTCATAAAAATGGTCCTCATGAATGGTTGAACAAGAACCTGACAACCCATTTTATCCCCGCCTGGTATAACGCTTTTAAAGAAGGTAAATATGCAGGCGATATGGATATCTCGGTCATCACCACCCCTGATTCCCGTTGGAACAATTACTACCTGGAAGGGCTGGACTGGATGATTAAAAACCTGGGCCTGGATGGTGTCTATATCGATGACAGTGCTTTGGATCATCAGACCCTGCAACGTGCCCGCCGTGTGATGGATGCCGACGGTAAACGCCGCTTGATCGATATCCACTCCTGGAACCATATGAATCAGTGGGCCGGTTATGCAAACTCGCTGCATCTTTATCTGGAGTTACTGCCTTACGTAGACCGTACCTGGATCGGTGAAGGTTTCCCTGCAAACAATACGCTGGACTTCTGGCTGGTGGAAATGTCCGGTATTCCTTTTGGATTGATGAGTGAAACGTTGGATGCCCGGAATGTGTTCCGTGGAATGGTCTACGGTATGCTTCCTCGCCTGCCGTGGAGTGGAAACCCTGTTCCGTTCTGGCATATTTGGGACGATTTCGGTATGAAAAATGCTGTGATGAGAGGCTATTGGGATGAACGTTGTCCTGTAAAAACAGATAATACGAATATCCCGGCTACCGTTTATATCAACGGAGATAAAGCGCTTGTCGTACTGGCAAACTGGACCGATCTTCCTCAAACGGCAAAGATCACTTTGGATGAACAACTGCTGGGCTTCAAGCCGTCTTCCTATCTGTTGCCGGAGATCCGGAACACACAATGGGAAGGAAAACTGTCTTCCCTGAACCAATGCGAGATCATGGGACGTGGCGGTATGATCATTTTACTGGAAAAATAAAAAGGATGTGATTGAGAGGATAGGAATAATGTTTCCGTTCCTTTCAATCCCATCACGTCAAAGATTGTTTCCGACCGAAGCCGGGTTGTTTGCAGAAGGCAGTTTATTCTCCTTATTTAGCGGTGCAGTTATTGATCTACCCTTTTGTTGAGTTTTTTCAGCAAATTCTTTCCAGCCTTGAACTTTACGCTGTTGCGGGAAAGAATCGGTACTGTTTCCCCTGTTTTGGGATTCCTCCCTGCCCTGGCTGTCTGTTCCCATAGGTGAAAGGTGCCGAAACCTTGCAGTACCAGAGAATTCTTTTTTTCCAGCTCATCGCTGAGAATGTCGAGCAAAGTATTCAGATGGGAAGTGCATTCCTGCTGTGTGGTATTCAGTCGGGAGGATAGTTCTTTTATTAAGTCGTGTTTATTCATTTTAGTTCAGTATAAATGTAGAGTTTAGAAGAGGATATGCCAAGAGTTCGTACTGTCGTGGCGGATCGGCCACTGCATACTTCACTGTTGACATATCCCCGGTTAGTTTATATCCGGATCTTCCTTTATTCGACAGCCGGAACGATCGTAGTCTTCACGTCGATCGTCAGGTCGCCTCCTCCGGTGATAGCATTCGTCAGCAAGATGCTGCCCGATTTAGCCTCGGAGAGGTTAGCTTCTCCGACGATCGTGAGCGTCAGGGTCGTCGTATGCGAACCGTTGCTGTTCACTACATCCTTCGAAGTGACCGTCAGCCAGTCACTGCCTGTATTAACGCTCGGTGTGATGCCTTCCGGCGAGTTGACCGCCAGCGTACAGGTAGAAGCAGCGGTTGCTTCGCCCAGTAGGATGGAGGCATTCCCTCCGGCGGCAGGCGTAAAGGTGTTGTTCGTATTGTCGCCGTTACCGAACTGTGAAGCTATGGGAGCGGTGATGGCCGGATCTTTCAGCTTGACGCTGACGGTTGTTGCGGCGGTCGAAGCAGTGGAAGTAACCGTTACGGTAGCGGTCGTACTTACGTCCTGCGCACTACCCAATGTCAGTGTATAATCGCCTTCGGCTGCGTCCAGGCTGGACACATCGGAGGTGAGCCATGCCGGGCTGTCCTGTATAGCCAGCGTACTGCCGGTCGAACCGGCGCGGTCTTCGGCCACGACATGCAGCTTGGTTGTTTGGTTGGCTACGTTGTAGATCGTCAGCATACCGTCTTTGAACGTACTGAAGCTGCCGCTGGCATTGTCGCCGAGTGTTACCTCAGGGCCTGCGGTGGGTGCCACGACGATGTCTTTGCGTTTGCCGCTTGCCGGGTTTTTCAGGCGGATGGTGACAGGCAGGAGCTTTCCGCTGAGTGCCTCTTTATCCACTTTGTAGGTATAGGTCGTCTCGATGGAACCGGCCTTGGTGCGTGTGTCGGCTACGATCCATTGGGCCGAACCTTCTTTGTAGGCCAGTTCTTCCTCCAATTCCGTGTTCGATCCCAAAGTGAAAGCGAACTTGCTGCCGTCTTGCGGCAGTACGGCGATCGATCCGTTTGCCATCACATAAGCGCCCGTAGAAGCACCGCCATCGGTGATAAGCTCGACGGCAGCCTTGTCGAAGTCGTTACCCTTGTTCGGGTCGTACTCGTCGATATCGCCTTCGTCCGACCATTCGGATACGTTGAGGGTGAAATCCAGGTGATAGGTGTCGGCCTTCGTGATGGCGATGGTGTAGCGGTGGTTGTTGGCCACTTCGATATAGCTGCCTACGCCGTTTGCCATCTGCTGGAAAGGAACCTTATAAGAGACGTCCTGCGTTTCCGTTTTGTTGACGGTATATTTCCCTTTCAGGATCAGATAACCCTGATCGTTCTGCGGGCTGGGCCAACTGTAGAAAGCGCCGGTTGTCGTGGCGTTGCCTTCTACCTGGTTGTCGGCTGTTATGGCGCGTGCCGGGTAAGTGATCCGGTCGGCTTCCGATTTTCCCAGTGTCTTGACGGGGAAGAAGCTTGTCCCCCTTTGTCCGTTGCCCATCGAGATGCTTTCGACCGTGAATTTGGAGGCAGCCGCATTGTTCACGATATCGAAACGGGCGGCCATACGTGTCAGCTTGAAACTCAGCTGCGTACGTGCCGAGACGGAAAAATCGGTCAGGTCGATCGGAGTCGTATGCGATCCCGTCATCGGCAGCGGTGTCTGCAGGATATCGTCTTCCGTCGGAACGGCGGCAGCGGGGTCGATCAGTGCCGTGTGCAGTTTGAGGAAGTCTTTTTCCGTCGGAACACCATCGACCACATTGTTTACCGGCTGTCCGGGTGCATCCTGCCGGAGCGGGGTGAAAGCGGTATAGGCTTCCACTGCTCCTTCAGGGGTTGTCTGGTAGAGCACAGTCCGGTTGACTACGCAATAGAGCTTTATGAACAGTCCTTTCTGCAATTTCAGCAAGGCTGTTGTCACGTTGTCTTCGGCAGAAGCCAGCAGGTTGAAACTGTGTGCCCAGTCGCCGTCGCCTGCCACGGTGGAGGCGTCGTCGCGGTAATAATAGAGTTCCTGGAAGGTGTAACCGTTGATTTCGTCTTTCGAGCCGAACACGTAGATGTCCAACGAGCGGATATAGTTTTCCTCGGCGGTGGCGATCGGGTCGCCTTCGGCTTTCGTCTTGCCGGAAGCCACATTCAATTTGTTCTTGAAGGTGAGCAACACTTCCCTTTTGGCAGCGTCGTCTGAACCGGTTTCGTCGGGTGTCGGGTTCACCAGCTCGTTCTCGCTCGTGCACGCCATCAGCAGAAGGGAGGCGGCGAAAACGGATAGTTTATATTTTATGTTCATATGCTTGTTTGTTAGAGAGGTATGTCGGCTGTCGGTATCCGGCGTTTACCGGTCGTTACCCCGACATACCCCCTGTTGGTTTTACTTCTTGACTAAAGTGATTGTCTTGTCGCCACCATTGGTAACACCGTTGGTAACGGTAATCGTGATGTTGCCTGTATCATCTGTATTAACGGCTGTTGCGGCAGAGAATGTGATTTCGGCTGTTCCGTCTTCCCCGATAGCGGCAGGTGTCTTACCGGCAATACCGGCCCATGTGTTGCTTAAATCAGAAACGGAGATAGCAGAACCTTTGTAGCCCTTAATTGTGATTTTCAGGTTTCCGTAGTTATCGGCAAAGGTTGTTCCCGTTACATTGATATTATCTCCCTCGATAGAAGCAGCATTGGCTGAGTCCACTGTCTTTTCGAATGTGATAGCCGGATCCTTCCAGGTAATCGTAAGTGTAGCCTTACGCTCGGTATCGCTATTGTTGGAAGCAACCAATTCCGTAGAGGCGCCGGTGAGCTGTGAAGCGTCGGTAACCTTGATTTCGTAATTGTCGTCGCTCTGTTTCGTCACGCTTAATCCGCTCACGCTGGCGAAGGTAGCAGCTTCCGCACAAGTCATCTTGATGAAGACCTTGCTGTCGTTAGCCTTGTACATGTTGACCGTTGCTGAGTAGCCGTCGGCTGCAATCGCCAGAGCGTCGTTGAACTCGCTCTTATCTCCGCTTGTGGCAGCTTCCAGTTTCGGTTTGCTGTAAGCCTTGTTCATCGTTACCGTCAGCTTGTCGTTTGCGTCCAGTTTGTTGATGAATACGATATCGAAATCGTCGTATGTCTCAACACTTGATTTAGAGACCCGGTAAACCGTGCAGGTTCCGTCGAATGCCACGCTTTCGGTTACATCGAGCCATTTTCCTGACGGGAGCTCGACAGTTACACCCTGCGGAGAATTGATCTTGAAGGTATAGTTGCCGGAAGCCAACAGGTCTATATCCGTCTTGATCGTATAAGCAGCCGCACTACCGCTGATGGTAGCGATATTATTGGCATCCGCATTCAGTTCGGAAGTCATGCCCGGTTCTTCCAGGGTCACCTCGATGTCACTCTTGACAGTTTCGTCTTCGGCATTCTGTACGGAGATGGTAACAGAACTTTCTCCCAACTGGGCTACATCGCTGATCTTCAATTTGTATGTAGCAGTGTAGTCGGCGATTTCGCCTACCTGTTCGGCTGCGGCAAATCCGGTGGGAACAACTACTTTCACCCCTTCGATACATTTCGCCTGGATCGTGATGTAGCTGCCGTTTACCTTATACATAGAGGCGGTAACCGGAGTTACGTCCGTCTTCATCGTGTTGCCCAGGCTGTGGCCTGCAGCGGCTTCGGTCAGTACGGGAGCGGCGAGCGGTCCGTAGAACACCAGTGTTTTCCAGAGGGCCGGATCATAGGAGGCGGCTTCGTTGATGAAATTCACCAGGATCGGCTGCTGGCCGGTAGCGCTGGTAGAAGTGAGCGTGAAGGTAGTATACCATACGCCGTCTTTTTCTTCTGTTGCCGGGTCGCTGATTTCGAGCCAGCCGTCGGCTGGGGTTTTCGTGTAGGCAGACTTTTCGGCACGCACTTTACCGGTAGCGGCAATCGTTACCTTGAACGACTTGTTGTCGACCACTTTGAATTCCGTTGTCGAAGTCGTACCGTCGGCATTCGTGATGGCGACAGGCAGGTCGTCGTTGCTACCGGCGGCGTCGGGTGCAAATCCGGTAGCCGGGTCGAATACCGGTGTGTCGTTATCCGGTTTGATGTTGATACCGCCGCCCGAAGTCCAGTCTTCTATCTCGAATGTACCGTAGATGGCTGCCTGTGTCACATCGGTGATCTTCAGCTTGTAACGGCTGTTGGCCTTGATATCGACATATTGGGCATCCGCGCCGTTGGTTTTCTGGATAGGTACGTTGTAGGTGACGGGCACCTGCTGGGTCGTCACCGGGCTTTTATACGTACCTTCGATCACCAGGTAGCTTTCGTCGGTTGCCAGTCCCGGGTAGACATAGATGGCGCTTTCCTTCACGCCGTTGTTGGCTCCCGTGTTTTCTGCGGGGAAGGTGACGGGGGCGTAGGTCATCAGATCGGCTGCCTTGTCTCCGACGGCGCTCAGCGTGGCATTCCACAGGGAAGTGTTCTTACGGGCATTTGCCAGGGTGATGGTCTCGATGGTGAGGTTCGATTTCGACGTGGTGTTGTCGATGTCGAAACGGGCCATGGCGCGGCGCAGGGTGATGTTTACCTTCGACACGCTGCCGCTGATTTTGGTCTGTCCGTCGCCGGTCATCAGAAGCGGGGTCAGGATGATGTCTTTCGCCCCATCCGCCTCATTTTTCATCTGGCGGGTATAGGCCGCTTTGAAGGCAGTTTCCGTCGTTGCTGCGTCGGCATTGGTGATTTTACCATCGTTGTCGGTCGTTACGGCTGTCAGTGGGGCGGCGGCATTGAAAATCTCCGTACCGTCGGCATCGTAGAACTTGCCGTCGGTCACGTCGCTCGATCCGTTGTTTGCCACACACAGGAGTTTGATGAAAGGTACGCCTTTCAGCTCGTTCGGATAGATCGAGGCTTTCCAGGAAGAGCCGGAAGCCTGTTTCTTGAAGTTGGTGGTTGTGGGGTTTGCCGGGTCGTAGGCCGTCCCTTCCTGCCATGTTTCCAGGTAGTAGTAAGGGCCGTTCTGCTGGGCGGCGGCAAAGAGGTAGACCTTGAGGTCGTTGATCTGGTTCTCACTTTCAGAAGCGATCGCCTTGGTATACTCCTGGCTCTCGCTGGTTCCGCTCATTTCGATTTGAATTTCGCTTCGGGTACCGGTCGCGGAAGAGTCGCCTCCGTTCTCGATATCTTCCGAGCAACCTGCTCCCAGGCCTGCGATGGCGAGGAGCAGCATTAAACTTTTAACATTCATGTTCGTTGTTTTTTAATTAAACATATTATTCGTTGAAAAATTGATATTTGTTTCATTCCGGGAAGTTGCGGTTCCCGGTGTTGGGAAGTCACAGTTCCCAGTACTGGGAAGAGACACTTCCCAACGCTGGGAAGGGCGGCTTCCCGGCTATTGTCTTATTCGATGTAGGGGCGATCGTCTTCTCCGCTGCCTCCGGCTCCCACATGTACGTCGACGGATACTTCGCGCGGCTCTTTCAGCAGATGGTTGCTGGTACCGAACTGGGTACGTACGGTCAGCAGATAGTTGCCGTCGGCCAGGTCGGCGGGGATCAACAAGGTTAGTTCGGACGGGTTGTTTTTCGTGATCATGTCGTCGTCGAGTTTCACTACGGCTTTCGTTTTCGTATTGGTCAGGCTGACGCCTACGGATGCGTCGGTGCCCGTCACTTTGAGGTTGGCACCGCGCACGAAGAAGTTGCGTCCCGGTGTCATGGTGCCGTCTTTCAGGCCCGTCTTGCGGTCTTCCGTTCCGATGATGTACATCACGTCGGCTTTTTCGCCCAGGATATTGATGGCGGTTTTCCCGATCTCTTCGCGTACCACCTTGTTCTGTGTGAAGGCTACGTAGATGTTGTTCGTTTCAGGGTTCCATTTGCCGTCTTCCGCCAGCCCCAACAGGCGGGGTACGGCGTAGAACAGCCCGGTGTTGAGTTGCCATCCGTTCATCAGCATACGGGCACAGACGCGCTCGAAGAGGGTGACAACATGTGTGATGGTTTCGGGACGCAACCCGGTGTCTTCGGCACGCATTTCTTCGTAGATTTTGTCGATGTTGGCATTGCCGGTCGTTTCCAGGAGAAAGATCCTGTCTTTCGGGTCGGATGTCACCGTATTGGGTGCCATCCAGACTTTCAGTGTGTTTGCCATAATTTATTCTTTTGTGGGACAGTGTTTTTTTATTCTGCCCCGGTTAATACCAGTGTTATTTCAGTTATACGAACGCACATGAACAGTTGCGCAACCCCCGGCCTGGAGGCTGCGTAACGATCGGTGCATCCGTTTATTGTTTACAGATGCGATTGAAAGGAATGGAATTGTTTGTTATTCGGTTATTCGACAGTCTTCACATAGACCTGCTTGCCGTCGAAGGTGATCGCCATTTTAAGTATCTCGCCGACACCGGCCTGGCGGAGCGTGGCGGCGTATTGTTTGTCTTCGATCTGCCGGAGGGCGGAGTCGAGGATGGCTTCGACGGACTCGTCGTACAACGGGTCGTAGAGCTTGAGTTCGATAATGATACCCCGTTTACTCAGGTCGCGTGGCCGTAGCAGGATGTCGTAACGTCCGAGGCCCGATTCGCGGTTGCTGCTCACTTCGTAGGCGCTGTTGCTGACGAGCAACCCCAGCAGGAAGGCCTGGTAGACTTTCTCCGGATCGCGTCCGGAAGTGTCGTAATACGAAAGCGAATTGACGACGAAGTCGTTGAGCAGGCGGCGGAAGATCGGCATATTGTTTTCGTCCAATGCGCGGAGCATGAGTTCGAGTCGTTCGTTCTTTACGGGGCCGTTGTTGATCCAGCTGCGGATGATGGTAAAGAATACCGTCCTTACTTCCCTGTTGGGTACCTGCAGGGTGTATTCGGTCAGGTCGTCGACGGTTTTTACCGGGTCGTATGCTTTGAGATATCCGCTGAAGAGCATGAACGACCAGATGTTGAATGTTTCGGCCAGCAGATCGGGAAAAGCGAGCTTGTCGTTGATCACGCTGCGCAGCGGATCGCCCTGTATCAAAGCTTCGATACCTTCGCGTATCTGTGAAGGTCCGTCGGCAAGCAGGTGACGCAACAGGACATCGGAGCCGGTGTTTACCCAGTAAGGAGCGAGTACGCCGCCTTTGTTGATGTAGGATAACACCGACCAAGGGTTGTATACCGTCTCTCCTCCGAAGAGGTAGCCGTTGTACCACTCTTTCACTTCTTCCTTATGGTCGTCCAGCGAGTAGTCGTCGAGTATGCCGTCTGTCTCTTCCTGTGTAAACCCGAAAGAGGTACACATCGGAGTGTCGAGTATGGTATCCACGTCGATGTTATTCAACCCGCTGAAAATCGATTCTTTGCTGACCCTTAGTATGCCTGTAATGACTCCGCGGAAGATATCCGTATTGTCTTTGAATACCGTACTCATCAGGTTTCGCATGAATCCGATCATCTTGTCGTAATAGCCTTTGTCGAAGGCTACGTGGATAGGGGTATCGTATTCGTCGAGCAGGACCAAAGGGGGAGTGCCCCAGTGGGCAGTGAGCAAATCAGATAATAAACGCAAGGAATTTTGCAGGATAATGCTGTCAGCCTGCAAGCGGTGTATTTTATCAAACCATTCCCGATTGATCTCTGAGAGCTGGTCGTCCGACAAATACCGGTGGCGTTCGAACTCTTGTTGCAATTGTATGCCGATTTGCATCAGAGTCTCTTCGAACGTATCGCCTTTGCAATCCTTGAGTGTGATCATGATCACGGGATATTTCCCCTGATACTTATCGAAGTCTTTCCACTCTTCGATCTTTTTCCCCTTGAAAAGCGGGCGGAATTTGT